>Ga0265798_10000620_pt1 | contig 58105 bp, 42 predicted proteins | sample P3T30metagenome_FD_192430 | JGI IMG/M metagenome (GOLD analysis project Ga0265798, IMG submission 192430) | Plant litter microbial communities from East Loma Ridge, Irvine, California - P3 T30 | ecosystem: Environmental > Terrestrial > Plant litter > Unclassified | place: USA: California... | reverse complement strand
CCGCAACCATGCCTCGCACTAGAAGATACAGAGAGAAGCGTGCTGAGATCAAACAGCGCATTGAATCCCTCGAGGAAGTCCAGCCGGGAAGATATGCCGAAGTGAAGGAGCTGGACGACGAAATCCGCAGACGCTGCCGTCAGCCTGGGGCCATCAATATGCTTCGCTTCATCATGGAGCGCGAGAGGAACCCTCAACCGCTCCCTCCGGATGGTATCACGTTCAGATTCAACAACGCAGTTCGCTTGCGCGAGGCCCTAACCAAGCGGTGGGGACCGGACAGGTGGGAGGCCATGATAATGGGTCCTCCAGGCAAGGGCCCTACGGACAAGCAGGTCGCCTTCGTGGATCTAGACAGCGACTCTTCCCACACGGTCGATCTCGAGGAGTTGGCGTCTTCTGGTCGAGTATGCGGCCATCGTCTCCATCAGATGGCACACGAACGTGCGGAGAGGAAAGAAAAGAAAGCGGCCGAACTCAAGAAGGCAAGAGACCTCGCGTCGCAGAAGGCCAGGTCGCTGGCCGAAGCTCAACCAATATTCGGCACGCCCGGCACCATAACCTCACGCCTTTCGCCTCATTCGAGCGTAGCCATTCGTCGGGGAGTGAGCAAAAAGCTTGCCGAACTGCAAGCCAAAGGCGAGCTGCAGCACGAACCCACGAACAAAGCCCTGCGCGACATCCTACGCATGTACCCTGGAGAGACCGAAGTCACCCACAGCAAGCGTCTCACACTGGCGATTGACTCTCTTCGAAGATCGAAAGCGCTGCAAGAGGCCACGAATGCGACTTTCACTAGAATGGAAGCCGAGGGGTTCGCCAAAGAGGGCCGCCCGAGCCACCGCCGCCCTCTGACGGACAGCGAGGTCCTCAGCGTGCAGCAGATGTGGAGAGTGATGCACCGCCCGGAGGAACAGGTTGACCCGCCAATGCAGGCAGCCGTCCGCGACTTCCTCGAGCAGTTCCCAGAAGGCATCAAGCTCCCGCCAGTCAAACTCGCCCATCGTCCGGCAACGTTGGCGGCGATTGTCAAGGCCGTCCGCGCGGCGAACCACGCCGAGCTCGAGAATGACAAGAAGGAGCTGACCGCTTCTAGACAGGCTTCCCTTGAAAAGGTCTGGAAGCCTACCGGAGCAGCTCTTTTGATTAGGGTAGACCCGACGCCTGAGGCCAAGAAGCCCGAGCCAACGACCCCTGTCCACCAGACCAGATCTGGCGCCTTGCCGCCTACTCCCACTACGCCGAAGAAAGCTGCGCGGAAATTAGCGTCAACGATGAAAGCTGCGCCGAAGATAGTGACGCCAACGAAAGCTGCGCCGAAGAAGCCGTCGCCTTCGAAGCCGACCGGAATCAAAAAAGCCGCGACGCCGGCCACTCCTGCAGGTCAGCGGAGGAGTACAAGGATCAGTGCGAAAGGCCACTGAGCCCCGGTCAAGCGAGGTCCAGTAGTAAAGGCATTGTTGAAAGTAGTTGAGACAGCTGTTTCGTGCGTTTCGGGTGTTGTGTAATTTCATTCGTGATTGATAGTGGTTACGTTTAGTCTTGTTACGTTTAGTGTTTTAGCAACGTCAACTTACCAGAAAAGTACGATCTCAGTTCCTTAAAAGCTGTTGTCCGTGCTTGGCGATGGTCGCGAGGCTTGCCCTCGCGGCTCTTTCGATCTCGTTCAATCTGCCAGTTCTTCTCAAACTCATCGCGCCTCCGGCAAGAACAGCCAAAACCACAACCGTCGACACTGCACTCCGCAAGTTCTTCCAGCCGCCGACTGTGAAGCTCTTGTGCTGTCCCTTCTCATCCACATACTCGAAGTCTTTTCCTGGTATGAAGACACTGCGCCACCAGAATGTGAACTGATAGCCCGGGTACATGGCAATGTTCATTCCAGTCTTCGGGTCAAGAGCCCAGTTCGTGCAGCCTGAAGCCCACACAAGCTTTCGAAGTTCCTTTTGCATCCAAGTGCTATCGTTCTTTGCTGCCTCGGATTTGACGTCGACTATGTTTGTCTTGGGTTGCGATATCAGGAGGGAGCGGCTGCCTTGCTTGGACTTGATCAGCGGCTCGATAAGGCGAAGAATGAAGTTGATCTGGCACTCGACGGTGTAGATGACTGAGAGGTGACCAGTAACGGTATTTGGGCCCATCTGCGAATCGTTAGCACCTTGTAACACGCCCGCAAAAACTGAATTCAACATACGAGAGTGAAGAAGTTCGGGAACCCAGGAATGCAAGTACCGAGATAGGCTTGAGCAGCACCTTGATGGTTCTCGTCCCAAAACTTCTGAAGACTGAGGCTGTTTTGGCCATAGATTTCCATAGGAAAGAGCATTCGAAAGACTTGGAAACCAGTCGCCATAATGATTGCATCCGCATGGAATTCTCTGCCACTTTTCGTTCTCACGCCGTCTTCAGTGAGCTCTTGCACCGGATCCTCCGCAATGAGCTGGACGTTCTCGCGATGCAGGCATTCAAGGTAGCCTGTGTCCATGACTTTGCGCTTGCAGCCGATCTCATGCTTCGGAATCAACGCGTCCCAGTACTTCTCCGGCGCCATGCGTTTGACGTAGCGCTCATTCTCCTCGATCAGACCTTGGCGAATTCCTTTACCGCCTTCCGTTTCCATTGAGGCAAAGTCTTTCTCCATATCTGCGTACAGCTTGAGTCGGTATAGTCTCATCGCGAATGGCATGTACTTCATCAAAGCTTTGAAGGCGGACGAGTAGACAGGGTTGGGCCGTTCGGCCAGGTACTGCGGCTGCCTTGCGAACTGCGTGAGACTTCGCGAGTCCTCCGCCATGACGGGCACAAATTGCGTCGCGGAACAACCGTTGCCGAGCACAACAACATCTTTGTCCTTCCAGTCAAAGCTGTGATCCCAAAGTGCCGAATGGAACAGGTTGCCTTTGTACTTGTCCGCTCCTGGCAGTTCGCAGTCTCTTGGAACAGAAAGGTTGCCGACGCCGGAGACCAAGATACGACTTCGCTTGGTGTATGTCTCCTTGGTCTGTTGGTTCTTCAGGGTCGTTTCCCAGTATTGACCAGCTTCATTCCAGTCTGCCCTTTCAACTGTCGTGTTGAAAGTGACGTGTGGCACGATCTTGTACTTCTCAGCAACGCCTCGGAAGTATGCTTGGATTTCAGAGCGCATGGAGAATTTCTGGCTCCAGTCCGGGTTCAGTTCGAAACTGTAGCTGTAGAAATGTGAGGCGACATCACAGCCGCATCCAGGATAGGTGTTTACGAGCCAAGTGCCTCCAACATCAGCGACCTTCTCAACTATTTCAAAGTCTCGATAGCCGTAGGTGCGGATTAGCTGGACGGCCAGGCCTAGGCCGGACATTCCAGCTCCGATAATGAGAACATCAGTGTCTAAGTCGACCATGTTGACGGTTGCTGCGAGTATGATTGTGAGGGAAGGATGGGAGAAGGAGAAGTGATTCGAGAGCTCTAGAGCTTCGACTTATACTTAGAGCTCGCCGGCATGCCACGGAGCTGCCGTGCTACAGCGCATACGTACATTGACCGATGTACCACTTGTTGGTCGTCTCCGCGCATGGAGGTGGCGGGGTTTGTGGAGATCGAAGAGGAGTGATGTCTGGGAAAGCAGCAAGTGATCCGAGAAAGTCGCGCCGCACTTGCCTTGCTGGGCAAGCCGACTCGGCCCACTTGCAGTTCAACTTCACTTACCTTTCTCCCAAGACTTCCTCTATCCGTCCAACCATTAAGCTGCCATTGGAGTGCTTCGCGGTAATTCATGTCGACCGTCGGCCAGGGTATGACCGCAAAGCGTATCTGTCTACGAGACGTCGTAGTCTCTCGGGGTGTCTCCGACTTACTCGCCACTTTCCTCGCTCGAGAAGGAATCTAGACGTTCAGGACTACTTCGGCCACACCACCTTGATACACTCCTGCTCCGCCGGTAACGTCGATATCGCCCTACAACTGCTCGAGGCTGGAGCGTCCCCAGACGTAGTAAACTACAAAGGCGAGACGGCCCTGCATGCTGCTGCCCGCGATGGCCATGCGGAGTGTGTGCGAGCGCTTTGCAGCCACGGCGCTGCGGTTGACGTTTCGAATATAGAAGGCAAAACACCGCTTCACCTTGCTGAGAGAGCAGGTCATTTGGACGCAGCTGCGCAAGTCCTAGTCGCAAGCCATGTTCTGGCCAATGCCAGCACTACCACCACCATTCAATGAACCGGCTCTATACGGTCAATCTGTGAGCCTGCTATCTCTGAAGCGTCCTTGCCACTGTAACTGCAGAATGTCCGAGTGATTCAGGCAGTGAGATCTGATACTCCCATCCAATCAGGGTTAGGGTTGGTGTTATCTTTAGGAGGTTCAATTGACTGATCCATTGGATGACATTCCGTTCGATCAATTAAATCGACATCGAGGAGCAATCCATTCTCTCTCTCTCTCTCTCTCTCTCTCTCTCTCCCTCTAGGACAAGTATGTGCGAAACGTTTTGACGACATGGACCTCATCTAGTTCTTAGTTATTAGAAACACGAATCTTGCGCATTACATTAGACGAAAAGTCTGCGTGAGTCCAGTGTTTCCGATAATTTCATCCATGTCATTTGTCACACACTGATCTTCATCTCATCGTTTCACGGACGTCGAAGAACGATTTGCCCTGTGTTGGCGGCATGTACCTCCACTATCCCAAAATCGATACGGCATGACATTCGTGTCACATGAATCTCATCTATCGTGTTACTTCAAAAGTGGAGAGAACAGAAAGAAAACGCCACCACTCGTATGCAGCCCCATGATTTCCGAGAATGAGGATGTAGAAATGAGAACAGCATCTCACTCGACCAATCAATCAAGATCCTCATCCTTCTCCTCCTTCTTCTGCTCCTTTCCAGCAGCAGCGGCAGCAGCACCGGGCGTGGGGACCTCAACATTCCCGCCGTCCTTGGGCTGCAGCGTGAAGACGACGACAAACAGCGGTTCGTCCGTGGAGCGGTTCTTGAGGACGTATCTGAGCGAGTGCGTACTGTGCGTCAGCAAGAACGGGGTCATGTCATTAGCCTGCCTGGTCCTTGCGCGAACGGAAAATCGTTTTTTGGGAGGGGGGATTCGATAAAGGGAAAGTGTTCCTTCCAAGAACGGGAGAGTAAAAAGACTTACCGAAGCGGTTGGCCATCCCAGAAGCTGATGATGGGGATTGTGATGCCGGGGATGAGGCCATAGCCTGGAAGGCGGAGGGCGAAGTCTGTTGTCGTGGGAACATAAAAGTCAGCGTATCTTCCTTCGTCGCCTTGTTCATTTCCTCGTTCACATGTGCCGCCTCCATCCCGTCCATCCTCTCTGCATCCCCAAACGACACACCACACGCAAGACCAACATACCATTGAAATCCAGATAAGGATTGTAGAAATCATTGCTGTACACCCTGCCCTTCTCAAAAGTGAAATCCTTCAGATGGCTCTCCGTCAAAAAGTGCTTCTTCCTCGCCGCGCCCGTGTCAGGCATCTTCGCCGCCTCCCTCACATCCTTGCCATCCCCATCGGCGCCCTCCTCATAAACGACCAGCTCCTGATTCGTCCTCTCCTCCTCAACCTTCTCCTGCGCCTTGTCGTCCTTAGGCCCAACCCGAAGAGTATTCATCGAGCTCAGCAACGGACCGTACAGATATGGTTCGTCGGAGTAGACATCTCCGTAGAGGCCGGGATCGATGAACCATTTCACGAGGTTGAAGGCTTGGTTGAAGCCGGGCGGGAGCTTGTCTTTGATCGGGTGGTCGAAGTCGTTGCCGAAGACGAGATCGTGGCCGCTAATGTCGGCTTTGGGGGTGAAGTCAAAGGCGAGCGAGTAAAGGTCTGCGGTGTGCGAGGGGTGGGAGAAGTAAGGGGAGGTTTTGGGCGAGGAGGTGGGTAGGCCACGGTAGTTTTGGACGCGGGCGGTGATGTTGGCGCTGCAGTGCGGGCTGTCGATGTGTGTCGGTTGCTCGGTGTTGATGGGGATTTGCTTTTGGTCGGTGTAGTTTGGGCCAGCGGTTACGTTGAGAATGTATTTGTCGGCCATGCTTGCGGTTGGTCGGTTTGAAGTATGGGGGTGTTGTTGGTGCTATATGTTTCTCTCCCTGAGGGTTGGTTCTGGGAAACTGTTGACTTCCATTCTTTGTCGGCGACCAAGGGCAACGTGATGGATGGACTTTTGGAATCTGCGTCATGCTTGGCGAATCGCTCGCAGATCATCTTGAATGCAGGGTCAGATTAGCGTCACATTTACCGAATACGTTGATTAATTACTCGAAACAAAAACCGACAATTGGCTGTCACTGGGCACACACGATAATGTTCGAAAGATCTTGATGGTATTAAGCGGTCGTTACCAATCAGCCATGCACGAAGTCTCAGCAGCGTTATTATCAGATGAGATCGTGCGTACTACAAGAAATGTATAATGTTTCCACACGCGTATATCTACACAACCACTCTAAAGGCGTCTGAGGATGTCCTCAGTGACTTCAGTAGTCTTCGCGCTACCACCCATATCAGGGCTGAGAAGTCTGCCCTCAGAAAGGTTGGCATCGACAGCCTTGTAGATCATGGCAGCGGCCTTCTCCTCGCCGAGGAACTCAAGCATCAGGGCGACAGAGCGAAGAGTCGCGATCGGGTTGGCGATGTTCTGGCCCTCGATGTCAGGCGCGGAACCGTGGCAAGGCTCGCCCATGGCGAAACCATCACCGACGTTGGCGGAAGGCACGAGACCGAGAGAGCCGACGAGAGCGGCAGCACCATCGGAGAGAATGTCGCCGTAGAGGTTAGGGGCGACGATCACGTCGTATGTGGAGGGCTGGCGGAAGAGCTTGTAGACCATCGAGTCGACAATCTGCTCCTCGATCTTGACGCCGGCGTCCCTGAACTTGGCCTGCTCGAGCGCTTTGCGAGCGGTGGCGCGGAACAGGCCGTCGGTTTGCGAGAGCACGTTGCTCTTGTGTGTGATGGTGACGACGGCGTTCTTGGAGGCATCGGCGCCGGAGCTGTCCCGGACACGCTGTCTCCTGGCCGCGATCTCGCCGGCCATGTTGGCGATGCGGTAGCTGGCGCTCTCGGAGATGCGCTTGATAGCCTCGGCGATCTTGCCATTGGGGCCGTCGTAGGTCTTCTCCTCCTTGACGTAAAGGTCCTCGGTGTTCTCGCGGACAATGACAAGGTCGATCGGGTCGGGGAATGCGGCGGTGGGGGTGACGGACTTGACGGGCCTCACGTTGGCGTACAGGTCCAGGCGCTTGCGGAGGCCGACGATGGGGCTGCTGTAGCCCTTTGTGGGAGTCGAGGGCGAGCTGTAATGATGCGAGTAAGCAAGCTGTTTGCCAGCCGCGCGTGTTCATGCGCGTGTCCGCAAGAGTATGATAGACCTCATGCGAACAAGCTTGGGTTGTCCTCACCTCACGGCACCAAACAGGGCACCATCGCACTCCTTCTTCAGAGTCTCGACCGTCTTCTCCGGCAGGGCCACACCGTTCTTCTTGAACTCATCGAAACCAGCGTCCAGGTGGACAAAGGAGAAGTCCAGACCAAGGCTCTTGGGCAAAGCCTCGAGGATCTTCCTTCCAGCCGGGATAACCTCACGGCCAATGCCGTCACCGGGGAGCAGACCTGAGGAAAGGTTAGTCAGAGATGGGAGTGAGATAGATCTTGACTCTGTACCCACCAATGCGAAGAGTCCTGGAAGCCATTGTGTATATGTGAGTGGTTACGGGGAGCTCAAAGGTGACTGCAATGCGCAATGGCGGGAAATTGTTTGGGACGCGCCGCCGATCTCGCAGCTCGTCATTCCCCAGACCGGCCTCTCGAACCGAGGGAGGCTAACATTGCAACTCCACTCATTCATTATTGAGGAACGAACGAATGTGCGTGTATTGGTACTTCACTGTAGCCCATGTCTTTGCTAATATAATGGTATCGGGATCCACTTCAACATCGGTGCGACTAGTAAAAGCTTTAATCTCACAGAAGACATCAACATCGGATCGCTTAATCTCCAAGGTCACTTCAGTCAAGAAGAAACAGATCTGGACGCCATTCATGACGAAGATTCAAAATTCGATCAATAATACAGGATTGGAAGAAAAACGTCTAGGACATCTCTGACATGTTCGCTGTCTTGGCCTCGCTCCCTCCTCCAACACCGGCGCCATCGGCTGATGCGCAGAGGTCGAAGAGTCGAGAAATGAGGATCGAGACCAAGGGGAAGGGCAACAAAACCAAATAACACAGATCATCAAACAGTAGCGGGCCTTTCTAGCCCCTCCAACATTCGCCCTCCCACTCAATCGCATTAAATCAAGGCGCCTGTCTCATCAAGAAAGTAGCGTTGTCGAGGAACCCGCTGACAACGTCAACATAAGCGGTGTCAAGTCCCCTCTTGCCGCGCTCAATCTGCTGCCTCAGCACGTTCGCATCGACTTCGAGCTCGAGCTCGTACTTGGACGGCACGCCGTGGGATTCGACTTTGGTCAGATCGATCGAGTAGGCAAGGTGCTTGTAGCTAAGGCGGTCCTTCCTGCGCTCTGGTGGCGATGGCCTGTCGTGCGAAGGCGGCTCGATGAGCTCGGAGATGTCAACGTCGGGCGGGAAGTTGACTTCGAGGTTCATGGAAATGCGGCAGTCGTAGGGATCGCATGGGTTTTGGATGTGCAGATCGCCGAGCGGCACTTTGACGATGTGCGCGACAATCTCGTTGGTCTTGGTGTTCCTGGAAGTGCGCAGGCGGAGATCGCGGCCCACAGGACGCTTCTGCACTGAAGCTGGGAGGGCGGCGAGGCCTGCTGGGGAGAGAGTGGCGAACGTGTCGGTTTGATACAAGTGTTCGTATATGATGGGGACGCGGCCAGGAACGTGGGAGGCTTGTAATGTAGCGTTAAGGAATTGGTTCATGGCTTTGTGTTCGGGCTGGAAAGGGTTGTCAGCATCCTGGTATGTGTGTATAAGTGGATTGACGCAGATGCTTACCTCTTCCATTCTACTTTCGAACCTGTATTGCTTATTGTGAGCAGGATGGATGACACCAGTGTTGAGGTACGGTCCTTGTGCCCTGTCGTTCTCGCCCGACCTGATCAGGGTACCGATCTTTGCCTCGATCTCAATGGTACCGGTACGAGGGTCTTGGCCAATGTCCGAGTGCTGTTCCAGCTGTTGCCACAGCCAGTCTTGTACCACTCTCAGCAGAGCAGGAAGTGGTGTATTCCATTTGAATGTCTTTTCCCACGGTCCTAGAATTGCGCGTGCGTTTACAAGGTCCATGTCCAGCGGTTGCGGCTGTGTCCATGGCGCACCATAATCGAAAGGCGCACCATTGCTTGGAGTCGCACCATTAGGATGGTGTCGAGGTTGAGACATGGGTGCCGGATGTGGTGTTGTACGAGGCGGCGGCTGTTGCCTGGGCTGCTGTTGTTGCTGCTGTTGGCGTCTGGGCTTACCATTTTGCCCATTGTTCCCATTTGTGCCATCGAACTTTGGATTTCCGTGGGCGATCGCTGCCCAGATTGGACGTTGTGCGTACTTGCGTTTCTTCTCGCGTTTCATAGGCGGTTCCGAGGCAGGCTGCTCGCTTGCTTCACGCTTGAGGGGGTTTGCAGGACGTTGGGCGGTTGCTGCAGGCTGCACGGGCTGTTGGAGCAGCGAGTGCGATCCGTGTTCCTGCTTCATTCCCATGCGTTGCTCGGGTGACTCTGCGCGAGCCTCGATCGGTGATGCGAATGGGTCTACGCTCTTGTTCCGTGCCATCACTTCGTTGCGGTCTTGTTGATCGTGTTCGCGAGCGGGAGTGAGTAGGTTGTTCATGCCCATTTTCTGGCTGCGATGCTGCGGCGGTGCCGCGTTTTGGGACAACGGATTTTGTGGAGCAGGCTGAATCGACACATCTGAATGCGACATTTGCGGAGTCCGTGAGGCCATCTGTGACACGTTGCTTGCCGATTGTGCGAATGATGGTTGCGCCACACCCATGTGGCGTCCCGCGATAGGTGATGGCATGTGACTCTGTGCGTCTTGTGGCATCTGCCCATTTGAAGCGATTGAGGCGCGCGAACCGTAAGCCTCGTTGACACTGCTTTGTCGTGATGAGTGGGAAGGGAGCCGTGGGACGACTCGTGTCTTCGGACTGACAGACTCGCTTCTGTCGCGTTCCCCTTGACTAAGGTAATCGCTCGTCCTTCGCAGCTGTGGAGAATGCCTGCTGTACGCACCAGGTGATTCAATCAAGTTACCTACGCTGGGATGATGCTGGGCAGGAGAACCTGCTACCATGCCATTGGATGCGCCAGAAAAGTGCCTCTGGTGATTCGGACTAAGAATCTCAGGATGACTTCCATGGCCAGATGTGCGCTGATATTGCAGCGAGGGAGGACCAAGCGGGGTGCTTGGTTGTGAGTGTTGATAAGAGTATTGCTGGGCCTGCGGTGGCTGTGGAGGGTGGGCGAACGTAGCATGTGGGCTCTGGCGGACGGAGTGTGGAGTGTGATTGAGCTGCGAAGGAGGTGTAGGCGAGTGAGAGGACGAATACTGTTGGAAGCCAGCACTCTGGGGCAAATGGGAGGAAGATGGCTGCTGCTGCTGCTGCTGCTGCTGCTGCTGGGCCATGCCATGGCTCGTAGGCCTACTTCCAGGCGCAGCTGAGGGATGTGCTGAGTACGGCGGATACTGCTGACCGGGGTGCGTGGCCACGGGGCTCTGCGATGGATTCTGCGGAAACGGATACTGTCCAGAGGCGTAATGTGAAGGCGTCTGCAGCGGAGTCGCAGCTTTGCCGTGGTAGTTCAATGAGCCCGACGGCGAACGATGTTCCTGTGGAGGAGGCGCATACTGCGGCGTGGTCTGGTGGGAGTTGTGCTGTGGGTAGGACGGCGAGGGCGCCGGGAAGGCGTGCGACTGCGAATGTCTCTGGGCCACGGGCGAGGAGCTCTGAGAGGGATTGTGATCCGGTGCCGAATTGGTCGGGTTGACCAGGTTGGAAAGGTCCATGATGCGCTATACGATTCTATTCGAGGAGTGGCCGGGCTTCGATGACCATCCCTTCCCTTGTCCCAGTATGCGCCGACCGCTGTGCGCTCCGACGCTCCAGTAGCATGCAAGCCAATCTCTTTCTATTTCTCTGCGACGGGCGTGCACACCGGGCTGTGGCAGCGCGTGCAATGCGAAGTGGTCCTGGCTATTGCGGCGCGCGTTTGTCGAGACGGGAGCTCTGTAGAGGGTGGACTACAGTAACTTGACAGCCCCTCGGCAAAGCAGGCGTTTGTTATTCGCGGGAGAGGCGTTGTGAGGGTGCGCAAAGGTGCTACGAGCGTTGGGGAGGAGAATTGATATGGGTAGACAGGCGGTGATGCTGGATGCGAGGGAGTGTACGTGAATATGGGACATGAATTATTATTATGCCATGTTTCTCTATAGCGGCAGGCGACAGCAACAGCTCTGCTTGGCGTCGACTTTGAAGCAGGCGACGTGGAAGAGGAAGTGAGGTCAGACCCGGTGTGATATGGCCTTTTGCTACACACACGAGAGTAGGTATATGTAAGGTATACAAATATTTTGCTCATATGTGTGAGTGCACGTGATTTAACCAGATGTAAGTGAGTGGACTATATTTATTATTGCAAGTGGTAGAATGGAGAGCACCAGGCGTAGTGTTTGTACTTGTGCTGGAGGTAGCAGACGCGCATCATCATCGGCGAGGCGAGAGCTTCCAGTTGCTTCATGGCGTCTGTGCTGCTCGCTGACTACTGTACTGTACTGCACTGAACCACCACCACCACACCACCCAACACACTTCGCAACACCCACATCCCATCACCCTCCAACCGCCAGCTACAAACACACGTCCTCCGCCTGCTATAATCCTCTTTGCAGGTATCCTCGACGCCTCAATCCTCCTGGTCACTCCCCCATCCGGCCCGCCGCCGCAACACTTTCCCTACCCGCCGCAACACTCTCCATCGCCACCCATCTCGAAAGCGTCAAACGCGACTGCGTGAATCGTAAGAGACGGACTGAGGCAGCACACCGCCACCGCAATGCCCGCCCTCACATCTGCCGCCGGTCTGGTGGGCTTCCTGTCTGAGCCAGACCCAACTCTGCAAGCGTTCGCGCTCGAGAGGCTCAACGAGGAGATTGACAGCGTATGGACTGAGGTTTCCGGATCGATTGGACAAATGTACGTGCCGAACATCATGCTTGACTTCCAAAAGACAGGATAAGACGTGCGCCTTGGTCTCGTGCTTTGGCTGCATGGCTGACTTCTTAGCCTGGTTGAATTTGTTACCAGAACACCACACTGACATTCCGTTCAGAGAATCCCTTTTCGAAGATGAAAGCTTCAGCCACCGCAAGCTCGCTGCTCTGGTGCTCTCCAAGGTGTACTACCAACTTCAGGAATACAACGAGTCCATGGTCTTTGCTCTGGGTGCCGGCGAGCTTTTCGAAATCGACGATCCTACCGAGTACGAGGAGACCATCATCGCAAAGTGTATTGACACATACATCGCTCTTTGTGCCATGCACAACCCGCCTACCCCGGCGTCCAAGACAGCATCTGGCAATGCCGAGTTCAACGACACCTTCACCGGCGCAAAGGGCTCTACGGCCGCTGCTGTTGCCCCCACAAGCGCAACCACCCCATTCTCGCAATCCACACTTCCCAGCAAGTCTTTACTTTCGAGGGATTTCGCCAACACCTGGGATTCAAGCGCACCTGGTGGCGGGAACGCTGGTGTAGCCGGTGCTCACCCTCACCCGTTGACCCTTTCAAACGCGGTGAAGAAGAACCTCCAAAGCATCACCCGCCGGATCTTCGAATCTTGCTATGAGGAGGGAGAGTACAAGCAGGTTGTGGGTATTGCAGTCGAGGCGCGCAACACTGAGGTTCTTCGCGAGGCAATCCTCAAGTCCAGCCAGGACGAAGGTGGTAAATCCTACGAGCTTCTCGAGTACGTTCTGGACATTTGCATGAACGTGATCCAGGAGCGTGGCTTGCGAAACGAAATTTTGCGACTGATTTTGGAGCTCCTGAACGACATCCCCAACCCTGATTATTTCGCCATCGCTCGTTGCGTCGTTTACCTTGACCAACACTCTATGGCCTCCAACATGATCAAGCAGTTGATCCAGAAGGGCGATGGAAAGTCCCTTGCAGTTGCTTACCAGCTGTCATTCGACTTGTACGAGAACGGCACACAGGAGTTCCTGCAAAGGGTCATGGAAGAGCTGCCAGAGGAGGACAAGACCGAAGAATCACAGGCGAACGGCGATGCAGTGGCTCCTTCGACGCCTCGCGCAAACGAGGACGAAAATGCTGCCGAATCCAGCCAGCTGCTCACCGAGCTCAACCAGAGCGCAAGCAAGGCCCAGAAGACTGTAGTCACATCAAGAACGAAGCCCAAATCCGAGTCCGAGGTCCAGGACAAGGCATTCGAGTCAGTGCGAGACATTCTGCGCGGAACCAAGAGCATCGACCTGAATCTTGAATTCTTGTTCAGGAACAGCCGGACCGACAAGGCTGTCCTCAACAAGGTGAGGGATTCGCTCGAGGCACGCAACAGTATCTTCCACACGTCCGTGACCTTCGCCAACGCTTTCATGCACGCTGGCACAACCATCGACAGTTTCTTCCGCGACAACTTGGAGTGGCTCGGCAAGGCTGTCAACTGGTCCAAGTTCACCGCCACTGCGGCGCTTGGTGTGATTCACCGTGGAAACTTGGGCCAGGGTCAGAAGCTTCTCGATCCCTACCTTCCCAAGGCGAACGGTGCCGCAGGCGCTGGAAGCTCATACAGTCAAGGTGGCTCCCTCTACGCTCTCGGTCTCATCTACGCCAACCACGGTACTCACGTTTTGGACTACCTCCGCGACCAGTTCAAGTCAACTCAGGAAGAAGTTGTGCAACACGGAGGTGCCCTGGGTCTTGGTGTTGCCGGTATGGCCACTGGCTCTGACGAGATTTATGAGGACCTCAAGAACGTGCTCTACACCGATTCTGCTATTAATGGCGAGGCAGTCGGTCTCGCCATGGGTCTTGTTATGCTCGGTACTGGTAATGTGAAGGCTCTCGACGACATGATTCAGTACGCACACGAGACACAACACGAGAAGATCGTCCGTGGTTTGGCTATCGGTATGGCACTTATCATGTACAACCGCCAAGAGGCTGCCGATGAGCTTATCAACGGCCTGCTCGACGATGCCGACTCTGCGCTTCGCTACGGCGGTATCATGACGCTCGCCCTCGCATACTGTGGTACTGGCAGCAACAAGGCAGTGCGCAAGCTTCTGCACGTTGCTGTCAGCGATGTCAGCGATGATGTGCGCAGGAGCGCCGTGATGAGTCTCGGCTTTGTCCTCTTCCGCAAGCCCAGCGCTGTGCCTCGCATGGTCGAACTGCTCTCCGAGTCTTACAACCCGCACGTGCGTTACGGTGCCACAATGGCTCTCGGAATCGCCTGTGCCGGCACCGGCCTCGACGAGGCCATTGACCTGCTCGAGCCTATGATGAAGGACTCTGTCGACTTTGTCAGGCAGGGTGCCTTTGTCGCCGTGTCCATGGTGATGATTCAGGTCAACGAGGCTCAGAACCCCAAGGTTGCCAGCATCCGCAAGCAATTGCAGAAGGCTGTCAGCGACAGACACGAAGACGCCATGGCGAAGTTCGGTGCTGGTCTCGCGCTCGGTATCATCGACGCTGGTGGCAGGAACGCCACCATCGGCCTACAAACACCCACCGGCAACCTGAACATGGCCGCCATCGTCGGCATGGCCATCTTCACACAATACTGGTACTGGTTCCCGCTCACCCACTTCCTGGCTCTCTCCTTTACACCCACAGCCATCATTGGTGTCGACCAAGATCTCGAGGTGCCCAGCTTCAAGTTCCACTCCAACACCAAGCCCAGCATGTTTGACTACCCTCCCGAGCAGGAAGTCAAGGCAGAAGAGGCACCCGAGAAGGTCAAGACCGCAGTACTTTCTACCACCGCACAAGCGAAGCGCAGAAAGATCGCCAAGGACCGTCAGAACCGCCGCGAGAGCATGGACGTCGACCAACCCGCAACACCCAAACCCGACGCCGACTCGGGCGACAAGATGGACGAGGACACCGTCATCGACACATCAAAGGTGGAAGACAAGGAGAAGGAGTCTTCGCCTAGAGCAAAGCTGCAAAAGGAGAAGGTGGGCCACGAGCTCGAGAACATGAGCCGCGTGCTACCATCGCAAGTCCGCTGGATCTCGTTCCCGAGCGACGGCAGATACCAGCCAGTCAAGAGGGTAAGTCATGAACATCATCTCTATTGCAATATGACCAGAATGCTGACCTCTCCATCACAGCCCACCGGCGGTGTCATCCTCCTCGAGGACACCAACCCATCTGAAGAAAAGTCGCTCCTCGAGCTCAAGGCCCGCAAAAAGGCCACGGCTTCCGCTCCCACCCCTGGCCAACAGCTCGGTGGTGGCCGCGGCGAGCGCAGCGCTTTCGAGTCCGCCCTGTCCGACTTCATGCCTGTTACGCCGGGCGGTGCCGGCGCTGGTGCTGGTGGTGCCGCCGCCGCCGCAGGTGTCCTCAACGCCGTCGACGAAGATGACGAAGGTGGCGAGGAGGCGCCTGTTCCCGACGAGTTTGAGGTCGAGAGCGAGGAAGAGGACGAAGATTACAACAGCGATGATGCGTAGATAGAGCGTCTGGAATTTAACGTAGAAACGAGGCGGTAGCTGAAGGAGCGATTGCCTGCCTGCCTGCCTGCCTGAGGCTATTGCTTGTAAAATCATAACTTTTTTTAGCAATGCTGAAGCTTTCCATACTTGCGATGTGATGGTACCTTGGTGTTATGCTGCTACGTCTTACCGATTTGTTATGGTCAGGTGGATCAAACACGCGAGGCAACGCTGTTGAAAGCGTGTAGGTGTTCACGGCGCATAGCAGCTACATGTGTGCACTCCTACGACAGGGCAGAGAGAGTCCGAAGCAGCCGCACTGCGTCTGTTTACGTGGTTTGTGTTTGTCCTATCATTACAACTGCAACGGGGGGGGACAGAACGCTGCTCTCTACGTACTACGTACCTGAGTAACTATGCGGCACAGGGTTCCTTCGTCGCTAGCGATCTGGCCCAGGAGCCCGGTTGGAAGATGCCGTTGACTATTGGACCAGTCTAGTGAAAACATGCCTGCCGTAGATCTTCTTGGGGTTCTGTTTTCTGACGTGAGTGCGGATTGGGTTAGAGAGCGGGAGGGGCTTGGAGATTGCATTGTGAAGATGGCGTTTTTTGGGACGAGGGCTGTCTTTCCACCAGTGCCGATTTAACCGGTATGTTGACAACGATCTGGTTCGACTGAAATGAGAGCTTGGTATTTGCTGCTGTTGGCATTGAGTCTTTAAGGCTTGTGATATGTCGTACGTAACATATACACTGCATGCAGATTTTCGGGTCGTTGGTGCGAATCGATTATGTGTGTAGTGTTGTGTCTTTCAGATGTGCTCTTCTCGTGGAGCGACTTGGTTTTCTGCATTGTACCTAACTACTGACGATGGTCGGATTTCCGACTAGATCACTCTATCATTGATATACAAAGAAGAAGGGAGGCTGCGGCAGCACCTGCCCTAATACAGTGCATTGCTGTCGATGACAAACAACTGTGGCCGAGATATCTGTCAAGTCCTGGAAGTCGCCGCGTGTGGACATTGATTTTAATCGGGGTTATCGGGAGTTTGTGGTGCAAACAGACTAGACTGGTTATCTTAGTAATGTTCAGGAGACCAGGAGAACGGATACGCCAACATCGTCGGAGGAGACCAGACAAAAGGGCTCGTCGTTGGAGTATTTGAACAATGAGTGCCACGTTGGGTAATGCGAGGTGCCGGATCGAAGTGCCGATCCAATGGCGTGTCTCATGCCGTGTGTCACCACACTACTGCTGCCGATGTCTTGCTATTAATACCACCTGGATACCGCCGGATATCAATAATGTGTGCAGCTACATGATCTACACCCAATGTACGTGTGTGTACTCTAAGACCTGTCAGACAAAAGTGACGGATACCTGACAGATCAGCGACATAGCGACATGAATCAGTAGAGTTCGAAAATCAATCCTGCTGCCCTGCAGGACACGTGGAGGTAGAGTAAGCTTTTGGAATACGGACGTCTGAGTCGAGGATGTATGTGTAGGTGGTGTAGGATGATGAATCTGACGAGTCGTCCGCCACGAGGAGCCACGATCGCGGCTAGTCCAATCCTGGCGACGATCCCGAAACACGACAACAATGCCTTTCAACCTCCTCTTCCCTCACTTCGACCATGACACAAGGGCTCGACCCACAAACTGTCAAATCAACTACTCACCGCAGGGCTGCTTCGGTTATTCGATGTGCCTTCTCATTCGCCATCCGCCTCGAAGAATAAGAACTCCGGCCAGATCTCACACTATCCGCCTTCGTGCGACGACACTAATGCCGCCTTGGCCACCTTTCTGCAGCACAGCAGCTACGTCCTTGCCTCAATAATCCCACTTTCCGGAAGTTGGGCTTCACGTATCTGACCTCCTATTTGCTGACGTTTTCGCCATCACCCTCCGCCCTGCCAAACGCTCCCGCATCAGTGGGGAACCCTGCTGTGCGATACTCTTCTACTTAGATGCCTTTTCTATGCTCTGTGGACGGACTTCTGCACAATGTTAGCCTGGTACCCTTGTCTGGAGCTCTTCACGCCATGCCTGTCCTCGTTGGCGCAGTCAGCGCTTCCGGGAACTCGTTTCCCGGACCGGTCGAGAACTGAAGGTCTTCTGTACTGCACATATGCACGATAACAACACGCAGTAGTAGCACGGCTTGCCTATCGTAACACGCCTACACTGATTGTACCTGATAGCAGGACGTGGTGAGCCGCTTGGATTATAGCCATGCCTCTTTTCGTAGTCGTCATGGCCCGGTGTCTTCACTGCCAATGCTCGCCCATCTGGAACGCGCTGTCTGCTCCTAGCGCCAACAGCATTGAATGTCGTGCGACGAGTCGCTGGATCGCCAGCATAGCGCGCCTCAGCCGTCAACGGCCCAGGACCACCATTCCTCGCATGCATTTCACTATTATAAGTCATTCGTGCCACACCACACCTGCAACCCTCGCGGCGTTCGTCCTTTCGTTTCAACACATGTCCCATGCGTGTTTGTCTTCGCGCTCAGCTGTTCACTCGAAGCGTTGGTGACTGCGCACATTGGCTCCATTGACCAAAGCTCTCAACGTACGACTTCCTTACGACTGGCTAAGCTACACTCCCTGTTCCTTGCCAAACAACAACGACCAACCAAAATACTACTCCATCTGCTATTCGACTCCGAACTATCCGGATACATACTCCCTACCGACAACACCGGCATCATGAGAGACATCCCTCTAAGCGTCTACCGGGAATGGCCAACCCCCAACTACAAGGATCCATCAACACGAGGAAACGCATTACTCATCATGAACATCATCTTCCTCACATTGGTCACTCTGTCAATCGCAATACGGCTCTGGTCGCGTTTCAAAGTCAAGTATCAATCAGGCATGGATGACGTGATGATCGTACTGGCCTACATCTTCACCATTGGAATGACTGCTGTGGTATTACTGGCGAATCGGAGCTACGGTTGGAACCGGCACCTCTGGGACGTGCCAGTACACATGGTCGAACAGGCCAATCGTATTGCGTTCGTCGCGAAGATCATGTTTACGCTTGCGTCAAGTTTTACACGGCTGTCGTTGATCTTCTTGTACTACCGATTGATCAGAGATACGAATCTTCGGTGGTATTCATGGGCTCTACACTCCAGCTTGGCCTTCAACATCATGATTTTGATCTCATTCGTTCTCCTCGTTGTCTTCACATGCATGTACGTGTCCGCTCGATCAATCGGCTTTCCAAAAGTGTTCCCACTGACAATACTTGCAGACCCGTGCAAGCCTACTGGCAGTTTCCCAACGTCATCGAAGGGCAGTGCTTGGACGAGGGCATCATGACACTTACATGCGGCATCATTAGCTGCATTGCGGACTTGCAGTGTACCCTCTTACCCATTCCTGCGATCATGCGCCTGAGCATGCCCCTAAGACAGCGCATTGGCGTTTGTGTGCTTCTTTCTGCAGGAATCATCGTTACCATCGCCGGCACAATCAGAACTTTCTTCATCTGGAAGAGCTTGATCGATACATACGACGAGACATGGTATACGTATCCTTTGTGGATCTGCGCTGCGATCGAGATTGACATCGCCGTTGTAAGTCTATCATGAAGAATCGGACCTCAAATGACAGGTGACTGACGGACATTTCAGATATGCGCTTGCATTCCAGCAATGAAGAATGTTCTGTGGGCGCCATTTCGTCGCTGGACCAGCAGCGTATACTCTCATTGGCAAACTGCCACGAACCATGCCAGCAAGACCGGCGGCACAGGGCCCTGCTCCCAGGATCCTATTATCGACAGTTCCGCCCATAACGAATTCCAATTGGACCAGATGGCTTTCGAGAAAAATGGACAGTACAACCGAGCACAAGATCCAAGCATGCTCGAGAAGGCCATCGCACAAATCCCATTACATCACCACCCACATTCTCGCAATGTTCTCGCCCACGACTCAGCGAACGGGTCTGGTGATTGGAACCGGCAGGCATCACCAGAACCTTTATTATCAATCAACAAGGAGACCACTTTCCACGTCTCAAGTAGCGTTGTCTCTCCTCCGTACAACAAGGAGCTCAAAAAGCTGCCCATATTACCGCCCCCTGGTCAGCTCTCACATCGTCCTCGACACCAAGCGATACGATCGCGACAGTTCGAAGACGTGACACCTCGCGCGCCGGAAGGCATCTCAACGCGCCACAATGCATCGCCAGGCATGGCACCGAGTTCGGTAGAACATCTTCCAGTCAAACAACACGCTACTGCGCCTCTAACCCCTCCGACGCCATGGTCTCTGTCGTCCGGCGAGATGTCGCCCCAAGTCCCTTCTGACTACCAAAGAAAGCGCGAGGGCAGATCCTTCTTCTTCGCCTAGATGACACGATCCGGTACGGCCTCTGATTGATCAGAACATAAATAATTACGAAATCTTCAGGGACAGGTCTCCTTACGGGAGAGTGATTCCCGAGATACTCACGAAACTGGTGTGGAGAGAGAAAAGTGTTTGCCGCGGGTCGGCCACTGCCTGCGATTGATGGGAAGGCGTCCAATTTCTTCTTTTGGCTTGGAAAGTCAGATTGTGATCAAAACATATACCCCCTCTTTGAGTGTAGCTTTTCCTACTGTGTATGCCAATAGCTAGAATAATGTTTCGAAGCGATGTTCTAATTCGAATATCTTTACTTCTGGTCTCCAGGGTTGAAGAGCTATGCCAGTGAACTAAGCATTCGTCACATGTAAAGTAGGTGGCTATTTACCTCCATTCTCCATCTCGAATATGGTTTCTCTCATGAGCTCACCAATGCTAAAAAATAATGTACGCGAGCCTTAATCAATTGTACTACAATTCTCAAACTGAAAACCAAAGCCGGGTAAGGCTACCTACTCAGTACTACCGTAGTTCACCATACGCTTCCAAGGTTCTACAGCGAGAAGTTGCATCTCTCTCCCACCAGACGCAACTCCAAAACATCACCAAAAACGCGGACCTCTTTCCGCCGCCGACACAACCCCACTCATCGCCAAAACATCAACATCTTCCACGAAAAGATGACCGACCGTGCGCCCTCCCCGACGCCTTCAGAGCGCAAGCGCCTCGACGAAGACGCCAAAGTCAAAGAGCAAGAAGAGCAAAGCAAGCTCCCATACAAATGGACCCAAACCATCGCCGACCTTGAGGTCACCATCGAAGTCCCCGGCAACTTCAAGGGCAAGGACCTTGATGTGGTGATCAAGAAAAATGGCGTGAAGGCTGGGATCAAAGGAAAGGAGGCCATCATCGAGGTATGTCTCTATGTGTAACATCTACTCGCTGGCCCGCCTAACACTGTCATTCGCAGGGCTCCTTCCCCCACCCTATCATCCTCGACGACTCCACCTGGACTCTCGAAACTCTCCCCTCGGGCTCCAAGGAACTCAGCATCCAGCTCTCCAAGGCCAACAAGATGGAGTGGTGGGAGCACGTCGTGACCGGCGCCCCGCGCATCGACGTCAGCAAAATCTCCCCCGAGGACAGCAAGCTTAGCGATCTGGACGGCGAGACGAGGGGTATGGTTGAGAAGATGATGTACGATCAGAGGCAGAAGGAGGCCGGTAAGCCGAGTAGTGATGAAGAGAAGAAGGCGGAGATTATGAGGAACTTCCAGAAGCAGCATCCGGAGATGGACTTTTCGAATGCGAAAATCTCGTGAGGAGTCATGGAGGAGATTGGGAGAAGTTAGGAGACATGATGAGGCTATGAGGTATGGTGGAAATGCTGCGTTGTTGCATGCAAGTATTGGTATGAATTGAACGGCAGAAACAACTCATGAATATGCTACTCTCGGCAAGGTATGCCAAGATATCAAGCATTCCTGGCCGAAGCGACAACAACGCTCGAGAAACACGGCTTCTTCAAATTTCGATTCAAATGTCTGTTTCCGCAAGGCTATTTCTGTCTACGAAATGGTCAACATCGCGATTGGGAGACTTGCAAACGGGCTCGTCATCCTTTCAGTCCACATCACGCCTTTGCGGAAGATGACGGTGGGTTCTCTTTGTCTCTTCTACTCAATCGAAGTACCCAAGTGAGGCCCCGATTGGTGACTTCTTGGCTTTCTTTGTTCGTACTGTCCCTCTCATCAATTGGGCTGTTCCCGTATGCGTTGACAATGCCAGTCATTGTCCGGACCCTACGAGCAAGAAGCAAGACTGTCTCTGTCTCTGTCTCTCGGTACTCATCACTCTTTTCTAGGTCTTGGCTATTCGACACCTTCCGCCAACTTGCTGAACTTATCGAATCGAAATCATGCCAGGCTCAATACGATACTTTGGCCTCTGCGTCCTTGGCCTTTGTCTTCTCCTCGGTCAGGCTTACGCTGGGTCCAGCAAAGGTTGTGGAAAGGCTCTAAACTCGAAATATAAATCTGGTGCCACCGGACAGAGCAACAAGATCAATTTCAATACCTCCCAAGGCGTCAAGAGGACTTTCCTCTTGCACCTACCTAAGGACTACGACAAGAACAAGGCGCACGGTCTGATCTTCTCCTTCCATGGCCGCTCCGGCTCGGCAGCCGGTCAAGAATCTCTCTGCAAACTATCGGAACCAGTGAAGAACAAAGACATGCTAGTGGTCTACCCAGAAGGTATCGACAAGCAATGGCAAGGCGATCCAGCCGCGAAAAGTGACGACGTGACGTTCACTCTCGACATGATCAATTCTCTCTCAGACCAATATTGCATTGACACCGACAAGATCTACGCAACCGGACAAAGCAACGGCGGCGGCTTCGCAGCTAACATCCTCGCCTGTCACCCCGTGGCTTCCGGGAAAATCGCAGCTTTCGCCGGCGTGTCTGGGGCCTACTACCAAGGCACTTCTGACGCCAACTGCAAACCCCAGAAAGTTCCAATCGCCTGCAACGCAGGTCGCAAGAACGTCCCCATCCTCGAGTTCCACGGCCAAAAAGACGACACAATCCCTTACGCCGGTGGCAAGCGCCGCAACCGCTGCCTGCCCACCATCCCGCACTTCATGACCGCGTGGGCGGAACGCAACGGTCTCGGCGAGGACTACGCGCAATCCAACCTGGCCAACAACCACGTCAGGAAAATGGAGTGGGGCAAGGGCGGCCTCAAGGGAATCAACACGCACTACAACATCGACAACATGGGCCACACCTGGCCGAACGAGCAAGCTTACTACATCAACGCGACACCTCTCATCATGGACTTCTTGAACAGATGGACTCTTGCTTCCACCCCAGGAGCTCGCGCGTCAAACACCGCAATCGCCTCTTCCGGCTCCCAGCCGCCTCTCTGTCCAGCGCAGAACAACAAGAACTACAGCGCCCCTGGCGGCAAAAAGTTCAAAATTCTGTGCAATTGGGATACTTCCGAGACGCACGCTTACACTGCTGCTACTTACCCGGGGACTTTGAGGGGTTGCATTGCGCAGTGTGCTGCTGACAGCAAGTGCGGGCATGTTGTTTTCATCGATGACAAGTGCTGGAAGAAGATGGGGAAGCCCGGGTCGGTGAATAAGAAGGGGAATGCTGCGATTGGGCAGAAGATGTGATTTGTTTTGTTTGTTTTGTTTGTTCTCCTTTTAGTTTTTCCTTGGATCCGGGTGTTTTTCGATTTTTGGGATGTATGCTCTTCTACTTTGTCATTCAGTTTGGGAGAGAGACGACGATAATCTCGGGTAGGCCAGTTTGATTGGTCCGATAGATGCTACGATTTTACACTGTAAAGAATAGAGTTGTACTCCTTGCACTGATTCACTCCAATACCCCAATGTGCTTCTGTAATAACCTTGCTTTGCATCGAGTTGCATTTGAACCGCCGCAACCACAAACGACCTAACTAAACAACACGAACAGAAAGAACCGACATTCAAACCGAGCACTCATATCCGCAATCGATTCCTCCCCCTCCGTCCCCTCCACTCCACATCTCTCAACCCCAACCCCCCTCTAGCAGCCTTCATCTTCGACCTCGCGCTATTCGCGCCTCTCATCCTCCTCTCCTCCTCCATCTCCCCATCCCACTCGCCCCCACTAAGCAAATTCGCCAGTACCCCATTCCCCTCCGCCAACTCCTCAAACTCCCCCTCCTCAACCACACGCCCCTGATCGAGAACTACAACCCGCTCCGCAATCTCCATCTGCTCGCGGCTGTGCGTGATGATAATAACCGTCATCTCCCTCTGCCTCTCCTCCAACAACGATTTCAGTGTCTCCCGCACCAAATTCGCAGACTCGACGTCTAGGGCTGAAGTTGCTTCGTCGAGGATCAGCACGCTCGGTTGCCGGACTAAAGCGCGTGCGATGGCGATCCGCTGCGCTTGCCCGCCTGAGAGGCCAAGCCCACCTTCGCCGATGAGAGTCGCGTAGCCGGACGGGAGGCTGGCGATGAAAGTGTGGATCCCGGCTACGCGAGCGGCGGCCGCGATGCTTTCTGGGTTGTTGTAGGGGGAATCGGGAGCGAGGCCGTAGGCTATGTTGTCGGCTGCTGTGGCGGCGAAGATGGTGGGGTTTTGCGGTACGACGACGACGAGGGAGCGCAGGGAGGGCGTGTCGACATTTTTGATGTCGCGGCCCGCGAGGGTGAGGTCGCCGGGTTTGTTCGCTAACAAGGATGATGAGGGATGAAAGGTGGTCTGTTGGGTGTTGCTGGTAGTGTAGAGATTTAAGAGGAGGTTGGCAATGGTTGATTTGCCCGAGCCGGAGCCGCCGACTATTGCGGTTGAAGTGCCGGGTTTGATGCACAGGTTGATGTCTTTGAGAGTGAGGGCGTCTGGCCGCGATGGATAGGAGAAGTTGAGATTGTTGAACCAGATGTCTCCGATGGTGTTTAGTTTGGTGTTGCCCAGGTGTTCGTGGGAGTCTTTTGGTAGCTGCGCCAGTCGCAGCAGCCTTGATGCTGTGTCTCTCGCTTGTCCAATCTGGGGGACATATGATAGAAGAGCGCTGACGTTGGCAATGGTAAATACCAGCATGGCGCAGACCTGGAGGAGACCTGGAACCGCCGCTGGACCACTGTCGCGGGCGAGAACCGTTCCAACGTAGAAGATCAGCGCAGTGCTGAAAGTACCAGCTGACTCGGATAAGCCGTAGAAGAAACCAGACAAGATAGCACGGATAAATCCGACCTTGAGCGCGTACTCCGTCGCCACGGTGTACTTTTGCAGGAAGTGGTCTTCCAGAGTCAGCGCCATGACAGTGCGGATGTTTGTAAAAGTCTCGTTCATTATGGTGCTAGAAGCCTCGGCGGCATCCGTACTGATGGTTTCCCAACGCCCACTGACAACAGCGAATGCGTTGGTGACAAGATAGACATAGGGTCCAGCTGACAGACAGATGAGTGCAAACTTCCACTGCCCAGCGATAGACCATGCGATAGCAATGATAGACATCAAAGCCGCTGAGAAGATCATGCCAAGGAACCGGCCCAGAATGTTCTTCATCTCTTCAGCGTTGCGATCAAGACCCTCTGTCATGCGCGAGACCGAATTCATCTCCCTGTCAAAGAATTCTCGAGGCTGGTCCAATATACGAGTCATAGCCTTTTCTCTTATGCTGTCAACCCAGCGTTGGCCCGCATACTCGAGCAGATAGCGGAAGCAATACACGTGCAAGCCGTCGATAGCCGCAATCCCAAGCATAGCCATGGAGTACATCAGCGTCTTCTTCGTACGGCCTTCAGGAATAGAGTATGTGGCAAGAAGTTTGGAGAAGACGTAGGCAAAGCTCGGAGTGGCAGCTGCGTGGACTGCGGCGCCCCAGAAGCCCGCGATCATGACACGCCGTTCTACCATGGTAAGGTTTGGCCATATTGTGCGCAGGATCTCTCTGATGGTTTGTTGTCTGACCTTGTCAGCTGCGCTGGCCTCTTCTTCCTTTTCGAGCAGCTTTGCTTTCGATTCTGTGGCAGTGGACGAAGCATCATCCTGGATTGGCCTCCGGCGGCGTGGCTTTGCGTTGCTAGGAGCGAACCTCGCGTTCGCAGCTTGTTTACCTGTCCTATCGATGAGATTCTCGAGGATTACGGACATCCGTGGCTGTGTGGATGCATTCTCGCTTATTGGTGAAGTGAGCGGCGTGGAGTCTTTGCTGCGAGGCGCAGTAGGCTCCCATCTCGTGATGAGGTTAGACAGAGTGGGAGGATTTACTGCCATGCGCATGAACGGCGAAGCAAAGGCAGATGTTGGTCCAGTGTCTCCAGCAGCCCGCATACCAACTACAGGTCCACCTTGAGCGAAGACTTGCGGCATCATCGAAGCTCTCTTGGCTTCCATGGCGGTCAGCTGCGCTTCGAAGGGATCAACAGTAGGGCTGTCGGAAGACATGATTGAAGCAAAGTCGATAGACGAGGCACGCTTGTAGATCGACTCGAACGTCGTGAACTTTCCAGTATCGGGTGGCGAGTCTGTGGCACGTTGATCGGCAGGCAGAAAGGCTTGAAACGGCGAGTCCTTGATCTGCTCCATATGTTTTCGAAAGCCTTCTTGAACTAGCCTCCCTCGCTCCAACACAAATACATAGTCGTCTGCAAGAATCTGGGAGATGTCGTGCGTGATGATGATGGTTGTCTTGTCTTGTCTCCAACGACGAATGGCGTCCATCATCAGTGCTCGACTGATGTGATCCAGGGCGCTTGTCGATTCGTCTAGTATCAAAATTGGGGTATTGCGTATTCTTGCTCTTGCCAAGGCCATACGCTGACGCTGCCCACCGGACATGGCACCTCCTTTGTAGCCTACCATTGTGTCGAGACCTTCGGGCATGTCAGAGATCATCAATTGTAGCAATGCGAATTCGATAGCTTCCATCACCTCGTCTTTGGTGACGTTTTCCGAATCGTGGCGACCAAAAGCAACGTTTTTGAAGACGGTATCGTTGAATAACAAGCTCGTCTGTTCTACCAATGTGGTATTGGTGCGGAGCCAGCCGACATCTAAATCGTCTAGGGGTACACCATCGACGGCGATGGATCCCTGTGGCGCTGAGTAGAAGCGTAAGAGCAGCTGGCTGAGTGTACTTTTACCTGACCCACTCTTGCCGATCAGGTATGTGATTTCCCCCGAAGGGATAGACATGCTGATGTCGTCCAAAGCCAGCTGATTAGGTCGAGTCGGGTACGCAAAGGACAGGTCCCTCACGTCAATGTCGCCTTTGCATTCTTCAGGACGCTCCAGGTGTGTTGACCTCTTCTCCACAGCAGCGCCTCCTTGTACTTCCGCCATTACCATGCGCAGCGTCGAGCCTGCAGCCCTGCCTTTCTCCAGGACAATCATGTTCGGCAACATACCTTGCACAGCCTGAAAAGCAGCAATAGCTGAAAGAAAGCAAGTCATCACATCGGCAGTCGTCTTTTTCTGCTTGTCGATCAGGATACCGCCGTAGAAGAAACCCTGTACGAAGATTGTGGAGGCCAGGAATCCGAGGAAGCCCATCTGCATAGCGTGTACATTCGCAACACGAAAGTACCACGAAGCCGCCTCTTTCACCTTCCTGACGTATTTTCCGAGCTCAATCTCCTGGCCGTTGAAGCATTTCACAGTCTCGATGGCAGAGAACGCGCTTGTCAAGTATTTCTGGGCCTCAGTGAGCTTGCTCTGCTGATTGGTAAGCGCATTTTGCATCGGTCGCCCAATCCATATTACTGCGCCCATGATGACCGGCACGCTAGATATCGTCACCAGCGTCAAGTCCCATGAAAAATAAAAGGCCTGCGCCATGGAGAGCACGAGAGTCGATACCAGCTGAAACAATCCTCCGAGCGGCTGTGAGGTGGCGAGTTGTAATTCTCTGATTTGCGCCTGGAGGCGAGGGAGCAGTGCGCCAATTCCATGCTTGCGCAAGTCGTACCACTCTATTTCTTTTTCCAACAAGCCGTGAAACAGGCGATCTCTCGCACCCTTCGCCTGCAGCTCGCCAAATGTCATCCAGCATGAGAATTCTCCAGCGTTGACTACCCACGTGGCGGCTGCCAGGCCAACGAAGTTGAGCACATATTTGCGGTCGCCGTTGTATACTTCATCCCCCGTGAGTTGGCCGGCACCAAGCAGAGAGAAGCTCTCGAAGATCTTGCCCTGGATCCAGGCATTGATGGGTGGAGCGGCTCCTGCTATAACGGAGAAGAGTATGCCAGTGATCAGAGTCGGCAGGTTGGATTTTGTGGTGAAGAAGAAAAGTGATCGCCATGAGGCTTTGGCTGCATTTTCGGGGGTTGTCGCATCGCTCGCGGCTTCTGATAGCTTCGCCGAGTTCGTATTACTGATGCCAGAGAAGGGCCGTCTGCTTCGCCGGCGATGCTGCTCTTCGGCAGGCGGCATTGGGAAGAGATGGGAATTGCCATGTATCGGTGTTGTGACGGTATGATTATCCGCACGACCGGTAGTCGAAAGGCGGATATCTTAGCGAGACGAATCTGCAGTTGCATTGTTTGCGGCAAATGCCGCGTTGGTGACACAAGAGTTGTGGCGTTGCATTAGTATTGTTCGTTGCCCGAGCACATAACTCAAACTTCAACCACCGCTTCCCACGCTTGTGAAATAAACTTAGCTTTCAATACTCTTTGCCTATGTGTCCTCCCGCCGTCATCATAATCCGCGACACCATAAAGCTGGTCGTTGGGTGATTTTTTTCTGTGCATCCCTGTCGTCTAGCATGTGGGTATATCCTGGCATGGAACCAACGACCTGTTGACTGACATTCCTCGCAGGACACTGTCGCATTCGCGGTGGTCGTAGCTTCGTCGAAAAACTAGGTCTGCCTAAACGCTCACGCTGAGCCCTCCTTCTGTGCCTTCTCGTAAATCCAGTCGTTCAGACCAGCGCGGTTCCTATATTGCGATTAGCATGAAATCCAAGCAGGAAAAGAATCATATCTGGAGACATACCTCGCAATCTCGATAGCATAGAATTGCATGCGGACGGCTGGAAATATACCAAGTCAGCGCTCTACTCTACAACTTTAACTTCCACCTTCTCATCCCAACTCACCGAAGATCGTCTCCTCCTGTGAGTACTCTTCCGCTGGGCTCGAGCGGAGCATTGTGCCAAAGTTGTAGTCGTCAATCTTGTTCTCGTAGGTGTTGATGAAGCTGCGCCATCTTTCCTTGCCAGCCTTGCTCTTCATCTCATCCTCGTTGATCCTCGCCTTGAGGTCGTAGTCGGGGAATTCCTTGAGGAAGTGCTCGTGGATCTCGTCGTCGATCTTGGTCAGGCGCAGCTTGGTGCCCGGGACCTTTTCGAGGATTGACCAGTAGGTGGTCATGTGCTGGACGACTGCACGACATGTGTTAGTTCACTACACAGTTTGCGCCGCTGATGATGATGAGGACTTGCCTTTGACAGCGAATTGCTTCTCAATGTCCTCGAAGTTGTCGGCATTCTCGGCGCTGATCGTGCCGGTAGGCGTTTGGACAGACATTTTAACAAGATTTAGGCTTAGGTGTCTGCGCTATACAGAGGATATGGAGAGCAGAGTGTCGGGATATTTCCAGAGTCAGTTCTGTCACAGATGCGGGCACTTTCTTCAAATGACGCACTGGCAGCGGATCAAATTCCGCCATCACTTCTGCTCGCCGGCCACAGACGCGACGATACTGTATCTACCCACCTACAATCACCATCCAACGCATGAATATATACATACGTGCTATACATACAGGACTACTTACAGCAGATGCATGAAACTCAGGACGACCACGAGCCTACCAGCCTTTCCAACAGGCGCCAAAGCTGGCCGCGATGAACATGCAGAACATTGACCAATACATCCTGAGACCTGGCCATATGTGGCCTCACGAAGTGGTCATCGCTACGAAGAAACGCACACTCGTACAACCGAGGCTTCCACCTCCAACTGCGCGCATCTCCTCGATCGACAAAAGGATTTGACCTTGTGCACCTGGCGTGGCTGCTTCCACACCCTCACAGTAGAGCCAGCCGTAGCAACCGGCCACAGCTCGTCTTGCAGCATGGCTGGAGTTGAATGCATCCTCTCTGGGCCGGCCTGGCAAGGTTACTGTCTCTCGCCGAATGTCCATGTTGTGGTTGTCCACCGCCTTTATGCTTCCAAGACAACGCTTCCATCTGAGTCCGACCAACTTTTGACCATTCCTGGGATGCGGTTCAAGCCAACTCTTCAATCAAGCACTCGAGAGTAGAGTCTTTCCAAAAAAAAACAAGCCGCGTCTGTTGTTCTTTCTCGATGCTTCGGCGTTACAGGAAGACCGAACGGCTGTTGTGCCCTAGAGGCTTTTCTCGGAATCCAACGAACCTCAGGACATGGTCTCTGGCCCATCCTCCTGCTGTGTTCTGTCGTTTCGTGTTGGCGAGGCGCGAAATGCGAAGTCTGTGGCGGTCAACTGTAAAACACCGAATATTTGACGCACCTGTCGAGCTAAGGCAAAGTCTTTCCAAGATTACTTGCAAGCAGCCATCGAGGTTCCCTAACATTGCAGTCACGCCCTTGTGACCCCTCCACGTCGTAAGTCGTTGAGAGCGTTGACAGGTCATCCATCCTACAGCACATTGAGGTTTCACTACCCGAACACCACAATTTAGCTGCAAACCCGTGTCAAACATGTCACCACGATAACAGTGGCGAGTCGGTGAGTGTTTAGCCGCGTGACTGCCCAAGATGGAATGGACGGTGAGTTCTCCTGCCGCCGTGGCGTGCAGTCAGATCCAGTATCTGCCCGTGTTTTGGCCCCGCATGTTGCCCGCGCCTACACATGATTCAGGGTCAAACGTATATAACAGAGTGATATAGGTCTGAATTTCGGAAGCGGACGATCTCCCCTTGGCTAATCCGGCTCCACGCGCCCCCTGATGGATCTGTAAGGCTATCGGATCGACACCCCAATCAACACGTCGGTGTGTCTCGACCTCGTCGGCACAACATCTCCACAGAAATTGTCTCTCAACACCCGACTGAACAGCTGGTCAGGTCACCGCGGGGAACTGTTGCAGACCGACAGATGTGGCGTGAGTACAGACGACGGTTAGGCCGCGACACATGCAGTATTGCAAGCGCTGTCGTTGTTGGATTCCGCCTCCGATGTGTTATTGCTTCCCGGACCATACGATGGCTTCTCTTCGGCGTAGATGCATTACTTGACATTTAATGGGCGATCTCGAATCCACACCCTAGCAGTACGCCTCAAGCATGCCGCAAGTACGCCGCTGATCGAATGTTCTACAGACCCTCGTCGACACTGTGGATCTTCGGGGGGTTCGGAAAGGAACACCCACGTGGTTTTGTGTCTGTGGTCCCTCTCCTTCTGGCTTGACCGTACTTCTTAGTTGCATCTCACAGCGCTGGCATCTGCCCCGCGGAAGCTCTTCAAGCCGTGCGCGCATATGCATTGTCTCAGTCACAGACAAACCTACCCTGGCCCTCAATATTATGTCTAAGCTATTCCAGTAGTACACCTGGTAGACAGGAGTCGTGCTGGATCGCGAAGCGAGTAGCTACTGGCTGGTACTGAATCTGAAGGCCAGGATGGGCTCGGGGTACTTGCAAGACATCAATTGATCTCTCATGGCCTTGCGGAGTAGCTGTGTGCTAGATGACTGTGAGTACTACACAAGCTCGATGCGTGCATTCCTAGCCTATGAGCTGTGTGCCAAGACCTTCACCGTTGTCGGACAGACTGGAGACAGGGACGCTGCATGTGGATTAGGATCGCCATACACACTGCTATATCGCGCTTGCGTGGTATAGACGGCCAAACGGCGGTGGCACACCGACACGACCAACACAGTCAACCTCACTAACAAACCAACCGACCAGGAGGGCCTCAAGATGGTATAAGAGAGGGCATCTCGACCTGCTCGAACAGAACTTCTTCTCATCATCCAACAATCACTTCACTTCAACACAACAATCACATTCGCTTCTTCAACCCTTTTTACCAAACCAACCCAATCAACCAAAATGGCCTTCTTCAAGACTCTCCTCATCGCCTCCGTGGCCGCTGTTGCCCTCGCCTCCCCCCAGGGCGCCTCTGACGGCAACACCAAGGTCACCGGCAAGACCATGGCCTCCGACGCCGTCTGCGGCAACGGCCAGAAGCTCGCCTGCTGCAACAGCGGCGAGGACCTCATCGGTGCCAACTGCTTGAGCATCCCCATTCGTACGTTCCCTACCATCTCTCTCTCACTCACCACCAACCCAATCAATCTTGACTAACGATTCACCTTCCAACAGTCGCCATCCCCATCCAGCAGTCCTGCGGCTCCAACGTTGCCGCCTGCTGCCAGACCGGCGACGCCAAGGGCAACCTCATCAACCTCGAGCTCAACTGCCTCTCTATCCCCCTCTAAGCGCCTCGCCACGCTTAAAGCAACGATCACCAATGAGCAGCCTCTTGAAGCCTTTTCAGAGAAACAACTTTTCGGCTATTTGGGAAATTGGAAATTTTAGTGGCCTCTGTCCTTTTTTGACTCGCTTTGAGCTTCGGGCACGTCCGGTTTGATTATGATAAAAGAGGGTTGATCTTTTCACGATCACGAACTTTGGCATCTTAGATACACTTTACGCAATCTATCTGTTCGCATTTTACTGCGGCAATTGCAAAACAACCACCTGTGTCTTTCCCTTTCTTGTTCTTGTTTTGTGACTGAGCTCTTTCGGGGCCGTGTTTGCTTCATTTTCCGCTTCCAAGATGGTAACCAAGATCCCATTCCTACTCTCTTCCTACGAGGCAGTAGCGTCTTCTGCTTTGAGCGATTCGATCAGAAACTCGGACATTTCATCACAATGCCTTCCCTACCTTCAAGGCATCACACCAGCATGCCAACGACACGCGACGGAGAAAGGTGTAGGTATGGAATTTTCCAAATGTGGAATTTTAGGGGTCGTTATATACATTATGAACAGTCATCACACTTCTCTAATCCACCTCTCTCTCTCGTTCCATCACATCAACAACCAAGCACAACGTTCAAGGGTATAGAAGAAGGCGAAAAACACAAGAAGAAAAACACTCATCACAACCGGCGATCCTCAGCCGACTTCTCAGCAATGATCGGCCCATCACCCGCCAACTCATACGACCTCTGCTGCTGGTATTGTCGGTGCGGCTGCTGCCATTCCCCTGCCGGCAGCTCGGTCTTCTGCCTCTCAACCGGCAACTCCATCAGAGCCGTCGACTCGACCTCGTGCACCGGCTTGTGGTAGCTGGAACCGAAAACACCGCCACCGTTGCCGGCTTCGAGTTCCTGCGAGCGAGGCGAGTCATGGTAGTCGTCGTCGGTGTCCAGGTTCGAGGGCAGGCGGTTGTGTTTGGGCTCGCTCGAGGGTTTGTTGGTGTTGTTGCGGCGGCGGCGGAGGAAGAACCACAGGAGGCCGCCGATTAGGGAGAGGCCGGCTAGAGCGCCTATCACTATTCCGGCGATGGCGCCGCCGGATGGGGAGGAGGAGGAGGAGGAGGAATCTGAGTCATTGTTGGTGCCGGACCCGGTAGAGGCCGAGTCGTTTGCGCTTGTTGTGGAATCTGAGGAGGATGAGCCGGACGACGACGACGATGAGCCTGATGCTAGTCCTTTGAGCGTCTCCTGCCAAGTCTCATCCCATTTTGCTGCGGTGGTAGCAGCGCCCACTGTCGTGTCGGAGTCGTAGGGGATCGCTTGGACGTTTGCCTCGTGGTAGTCTGGGCCGGGAGCTTGCGCAAGGACTGTAGTGTTCATTTGCCAGTGTTGGCTCAAGAAAGCGGCTTGGAGGAAGGCGTTGCCGAGGGTGTAGCTGGCGGTTCGCACGTCATCCCAGGGACTACAAGGGAAGTATTGAGTCGGTTTCCTAGCGAGGGGGAGGTCAAGGGTGAGGTTGAGGAGTGCGAAAGGTACGTTGATGTGGGCAGTAGTTTTGGTGTCGTCGGTGAAGAGAAAAGAGAGGTAGTGTGGCGACGTGACAATGTCTTCGTAGGCTGAGTCTTTGGTGTTCCAGAGGTAGAGGTTGTAGTCCGCGCTGTACTCTACTGGCAGGTACGCGGCTATAGCATCGCATGTCTCTCTTGGGAGATAGAGGTAAGGTAGACCTGGTCTTGGCGAGATCTCGAGATACTCACCAAAGTCTTCCGAGGCCTTCAATAGGCCTGATGTGTAAGAGAACTCAGTCTTTGTTTTGAAGGCCGCGTCGCCCCTCGAGACGTTGAGAGCAATATCGGTCAGACGGAAGACGTTGTCGTTTCCGGCCACGATGGCGTCTGACAGGATTCTGGACTTGTCGTATCCGCCGAGCACCAAGCTACCGGCTACGAAGGGCTCGGCAGAACCGATGTGCAGGCCGTACGACATTGAAGGTATGTACCCTTCGTCATAAGCAGTTTGCAAAGAGGTGTTCGCGACTATTGTTTGGTCCTGCGAGTTTCCATATGTGAGGTTGTTGCTCGAGCCATCGAGAGACAACTAGATGAATCAGCAACTGCAATTTGCATGCTCAGCACGACAAGATGTTCGACTCACCAGTCCAAAACTCTTTGTATATTGCTTCGTCCCGAGATTCACCGTCCAGTCCTTGCTAAGAGCCATACCTTGGTAATCCAGCTTCGCGGGATGGTCGGAATTGCCATTAGATTGGAGAATGATTTGGTCGGCGAAGAAGTTTCCCGCGCCTGTGAGGTTGAGAAGAGCAGTGTATTCCTCGTCCCAGTCAGATGGTGGCATCAAGTAGCTCTCCGAGTCTTTGCCATCCGAATTGACCCAGGCACCGTAAGATTTCCATGTGAGATCATCTGGCTGTGGACAGGTAGAGCCGATCATAGAACATCCGGCACTGGCATTCACCAAGAGCGAGGTTTTGGCGACTGAAGGCAAAACGGCAATGTACTGGGAGTTGTCCGGGTCTGCCAAAACGATGTAGTTCCACGGGCCTGTCAAGCGGCGTCAGCAGCTGCAGGAGCAGTATGTTACACAGCGTCCGCCCAGGGGAAGAACATACCATCGGGACCGACAGAGCTTTCGTTGAACTTGATCTCGAAAGCGGAAGCATCATTGTTGATTTCTGCCCTCGCCAAAACAAGCAGAGACAGAGTCGTGAGCAAGCGCCCTGACGCGCCTCGAGACCGAAGGGTTCTTGATGAATACATGTCGTTTTCCACTCCCGCTAGACGATGCTATACCACAGCAAAAACTCGGGTTACACAAAAGAAAGCGCTCTGTCTCTCGACAGAAAAAGAGGCGTGAGGGGACCCCATGCCATTAGCACTTAATAATGCATGATGATCCATGGCTTCCCAACTCCCCCGGCGGATTCCAGGCCAGGCTCCAGAGCGCGAAAACGCTATTGTTCGCAAGCGACATGGGTTTGATCGAGCGCGATGAGTCCATGCTATCGAGGCTGAGGGGTGCACGCTCTTCACCAGTAGCAGACAGGCAGGGCAAGGTTTAACAACCACGCTATTTGTTTGACAACACCCCGAAGGATTCGGAAGTGGATGTCAAGTTGGACAGCGCGGCCAATGGCGAAACGGGGAAGCGGCTTAATCTCGCTAGGTGAGGCTGGGGCTGGAAGACTAAACTATTATCAGTCTTTTCAATCAACCGAGATAGCAGTAGTTGATGCGGTTGCGGTATGGGCCGTATGCCTTCCCTCGCTAGGCCAGCACGTTCCCTCGTACAATCACTATGTTGGCGATGATCTTGTGTTGGGCTGAGAAGAGTGTAGCAAAATCCGGCTTACATACATTAATCATCATTGGCCGGATCGTATTTTCATCGTCTGGCACATAGAGTGCAGCGGTTATTCAGCTCGGAGATTTCCAGATAATAGGCGTCAACCTTCGTCGATGGAAATAGACATGGCGCGAAATACCTAGACATCCGCTGCCCCATTCACGACTGAATGTTGACATGCCTGGAGACATGTCGAAGTATCGAAAACGAAAATTGAACCGAAGATACAGATCTACAGCCTGTCTCACCGTGTTCAAGATGCTTCAATCGGCACTTCAATCCAGGTAGTATTGGTGGAGTTACATGCATCTCGACTTCAAGGTGCCAAATTAACACCATCGTGAATTTACTGGACATCCCTTAGCGCCGGATATCCCGCAGCCCATCACAGCTGTGGGCTCCGGGCTTATGGGTAGATAGGGTTAGTGTATGGGTATACCAAAATGATCTACTCTCTCAATATTGGTCTTATGCCCTTTCTGGAGGGGTGGTTCGATCGAGTTTGGCTGCACGAATATCTCAATATCATGTTCTGCTATTGAACACGACACTTGGTCATTGTATTAAAAGACAGAGGCGCGATCTCAAAAGGCGCGCTTTCCAAACTGTCTTACACGCCTGCGTCCTTGAATCTTATCCGTGCGATTTATCGTTAACTATAAGCAAACGAATGACTGTATATACATACGGTGCTCCCAAGTAATGAAAGCTACATCTGGACGAATACAGGTATGTACAAGTAGGAATCACACGCCACTCATGCCCCATCCTAAAAGCTTGCCAAATCCAACCAGCAAGTGATCAGACCGCGGATCTCTCGATCCGCCTCAGCCATGGTAACGAGTTCATTGTACGCCAGACGGCCAGCACCACCTCGCGCTTCAATCAATTTTTCCTCCTCATCAAGAGCTGCCAAATCTTCTAGATGCTGCTGCGTCGGTGGCGTATCGTCGCCGTTCTCCTGAGCTGCGCTCGTATCAGGCGCTTCAGCAGCAGGCGTAGAATCAGTGGCCACCTCAGTCTCATCACCCTCTGCGCCGTCAATACTATAGCCGGCAGCGGCGAGCAATTCCTCCAGCGACTGCTCCTTGATTTCCTCTTCAAAGGTTTCAAGACTCGGCGTGTCCGTCGGCAGAATGCTGTCGCGCATCAAGATATCTATTTCTCTTTGCACTTCGGCCGCTCGTCGTTCTGGCGTATCCTGTGAGCGTATCCAAGCACTCGAGTTGCGGTCTCGCGAATCGGCTGCTGCGGCTACGAGTGGGTCGAGTTCGGCTCCAGTGCGCAATTGCTCTTCCATGTTCTTCTTCTGCTCTACGGCATCGTCGATCTCTTTCCGCCAGCGACGACGTTCGTCTACTGTTGCGGAGACTTCGCGATCACGTTCCTCTCTTGCTTTGAAAATCGGGTCGAGTACTTCGTTATAGCTCATCTCTGCGTACTTCCACAATATATCCTGACGAGTCGAGTCGACGCCATTCTCAGTGGACGCATTGTTTGTAAGCCCAAGGGCAGCAGCTTCTTCGCCCGACAAAGCGCCTGCTAGTGAGTCGGTTCGCTCTTGCGGCGCTTGGCCGGCCTCGGTATCGGCTTCGCCTGCTTCATCCGACCGATGGAGCGCTCGATCAAGACGCGCAAGTTGACGTTGCAGCTGCGGGAGAGAACGCACGCGAATTACGTTGCTGACCAGCTCGCCCGCAGGCAGCTCGTCATCTTCAAGTATGACCTTTGTGCCATCCGAAAGCTGAAGGTCACCAACGTTGTCTCTCTGCTTTCCACCACTGGCGCGCAGTTCGCCCGGCGGCATATCTTGTTCGCAAAAGATCGCGCTGATCGGCTGGCTCGATCTAAGAACTTCGGCCCCTTCCTGGGAGATCCTGTCCGCGCGAATGCTCGAGGCGCCCGCTATCAGCGCTTTCTGTACGTCGTTTTTGGCACGCATGAGGAGGAGAAAGTCGCCACGATTCACGAAGCCATCTCCATCGAAGTCGAATCCTTGTAGTGCGCGGTCCAGTGGCTGGAATCTGCTCGATCCGCGCAGGTACGCCATGCCATCGATGAAGTCCTCGAAGAGAATAGCGCCTTTGTTGCCACGGTCGTAAAATGCGAACATGCGGTCATACAAAGCGTTGGGCGTAGACCGTTCCGTCCAGGCCTCGATGGTCAACGCGCTGTCGAATGCTCGCCTGTCAATGCCGATCTTGATACCTGATGGATCTTCGGTGTAGGGGACATTGGCGGTGGTGACGAATTGGTCGTACAAGGCGTCGATTTGTGATTCTTCGTAATGATATTTTTCTGCCAGACGTTTCCTGAGAGCCGGACTGATGGGCTGGTGTACAATGTGCGGGTTGCCAGAGTACCACACTGGATAGGATAGACTTCGTCCCGGCTGTCCCACCGCAGGCAGAGGAATTTTCACTTTAACGAAGACATGAGTCTGTTGGTGAGTAAATGACGCCTCGCACATGGAGCAAAGATCGACATCTGGGCAGTTGAGACAATGCCAGCGAACACCGCGGATGGGAGACTCGTTGCAAGAGTCGCAGCGTATGCCGCGGTGTTCGTATGCCTCGCGCTTTGCTTTTTCTTCAGCAATGTAGTACAGAAGACCCTTCAATCCCTGCGCAGGTTCCGAGGCGTGAAGGCCGTCGAGCGCGTCTCCAGCGTCAGTCTCATCGATGGGTGGATCATGTGCGGATCCGACCACCAAATCACCAGCCGGACGGTTGAGGTCAATGTCCTGTATGCCCAGGACGAAAAGCGCACCAAGCAATTGAGTATGTGCTATGATAGCAGGATCAGACGCGATTGCATTGCCGATTTCTTCCGATCCTAGCGGAGCTAGTGCATCCCGAGCCTCCTCAAACATCCTCCTCGAGCTCACGAGTCTGGTCGGTGACTGGGTTGTGACGGACGCCAACGCGATGCGAGCAATGCAAGCTCTAGCATGTTCAGCACTACCACCATATAGAGCCTGCCATTCCTCGGGAGAGGGAATTCGATTCAGCCCAAAGACGATTCTACCCACTGCCAGGCCGTTTCTCGTGACCACAACGCTGCCGAAAGGCTCTTCCACGGTCGGGCCCGAGGTCTCGACAGTCGGGCCATCGACGGATGCGCGACGAATTCGACGCACGGCATTACTCCTATGCAAAGGCTCCTGCGATGTACGGTCCGAGAAAGCAGAGTAGAGTGTCCAGGCTCCGAAGGCGGCCGCCACTCCAGTGATGGCGATTACGGCAGGCCGGTATCGCGACACCTGAGAGGCTTGTGACATGTTTGGTGTTGCGGTGCTGGTAGTAAAAGTTTATTCAGGTCGTCGTATGGCTAATGTAGTACGTGGTCCGGTCCGGGTTCTCAATAATGTCGTCCAGTCCTGGAAGGTGTAGTCGCCTTAATAATGGAGGCGTTTCGTGTTTCGCGACTTAAGCTTTCATGATCGCGTGAGTGATTGCCGCATGTCGCTCCTGCGACACCCTCAGCACGTAACCCTCAGCCACAGATAGACATCCTCTGCTCTTTCTGTATGTAAGTTATGTCCAGCACGACAAGTCGACGTCGTCCGCGACATGGTTCTTGAGATCGCCGCCAAGAAAGACTTCGCCGGCTCCGGCAAGGGCCGTGTACCCTTCATCAACGCCGAAGTCTGTTGACACTTTCATTCCGGCGAAACATCACCAACTCAGAAAACACAGTTGGTATCTCACTAGCATCAATGTCCCATATGGCAATATTAGATCCTTGGCTACAACGAGAGAGTGATCGATGGCGGAAGGGTGACGGACCGCAGCTTTCTGGATCAGGGTATCTCAATGATACAAACTTCCGCATGCAACGGTCTCAGCGACTCTCGTATACTATAGACATGCTAGCACCAGCGAGATACCAAAAGGACGTAGAAGAAAAATCTCCGCGTCTCACCGGTCTGAAATCAATAAACGGTAAATCAGTGACTTTTGAATACCATAACCATGCTAGCACTAATGAGATTGTCTATCTCTAGGTGTGCTACAAACGACCCAAAGTAAAGCTCCAAGTCTCAGCCCTTGCAAGTCCAATCCTCTGCACTGCACTCCGTCTCACACCTGCACTCCAGGTAGTGCTCCAAGCCGTGCGTCGTCAATGCCGACAGCCCGGTTTCCGGCTGTCCTTCCGAGTCCTCCCATGACTTGCTGTCAAGACGCACGCCGCCCTGTTCTTCTTCCATCATCCTAGCCTTGAAATAATCGTACTGGCTGAGAGTACTGACTTCGTTGGTAGCGGTCAGCTTGAGACTCGCCCACTTCTTGTAAGCAACTATCCCTTCATCGGCTAGAGACTCGATGCGTTTCTTCTGGCTCTCCTTAACCCAGCCGCTGATGGTAAGGGGGTGGCCTTTGATGGAAGGCCAGGCGACACTGAAGATCAAGTCGACAGCAGCGATCTGACAGGCTCCTTCGAGGATCGGGGTCTCGGCGAGTTTGGAAGGCGCACTGATATGCACCTCGAGGGACTTGAGGTTCAAGTTGCGGAAATGGAGGTTGGTGTATGTGTGGGGCAAAGTGACATTTTCCTGGTCGAAGTTGAAGAGATGAAGGTAGCCGCTGTGGCTGAAGGCGAGAGTTAAGTTGCGGATGTTCTGTTCCAAATTTTTGGAGTTGAGAGTCTTGTTCAAGATCGGGTAGTGTTTGATGAAGAAGGTCTTTGTGTGATAGAGTACGCGCTCCGCAATGTCGTGAGTGCGCTTGTTGACGTGCATCAGAGCCATGCTGTCTTTGGGAGCCACTACGAGTCTGTGCAATTTCCTACACTTGTGCATAGGGTGGGGTTGAGCCACGACGGGTAGGGCGTGATCGAAGACGATTTCGGCCAGCTCAACTGGCAAATTTTGGATGTCGAAGGTCTTGCCGTTGGCTTCCCACCACTCGCGCTGCCTGTCCAAGGCAACTTCTGCATTGAATGCCTCTGAGGTCTCTGTTCCAATCTCATCAAGGTAGGCAGATACCAGTCGCCATGACCCGCAAAAATAGACCTGGACTCCATTAACGTGCAGGCGGACGCGCATGGTCTTCTCGCGCTTGTCGTTGTGTTGGGGAGCGAATTGATAGTGACTGTAGCCGACCACGACTTTGCCGAGGAGAGGAAGCGTGAGTTTCACAGGAATCTTGGAGACTGGATCTTTGGGTCCAGACGCAGAAATTGAGATTCCCATTCCGAAGGTCTTGTAGGTCTGCTTTCGGTAGATTTCGATTTCGTGGTAAATGGCTTCACGAATCATTCCAGAGAGAACTGCGGTCTTGTAGCCTGGTCTGCTGAAGTCGCGGCAGAATTGCACCGCCGCAAAATTGGTCACGCCCATGCTTTTGAGGGTCTTGATGACAACAACCTCCTTGCGTTCTTCGAGGATGAGAGCCATGTTCCTGGAGTGTGATTGATTGTGAAGGCAAATGGTATGTCGTGATGAGGGTGTCGTGTTCTGAAGGAGCCGAGTAGTGAGTATTAGGATCTTGACTGGTATCTCTGCAGGAAAGTAGTTGCAATTGATCGTGAAGGTAGGTGGCATGTTGTGGTGAAGAAGAGTCGGTCCAGTGAGAGATCAAGTACACTCGTGTACTACAATAGGTGTTGCTCTCCTATTGTCATCACCTCCTATTGTCGCCGCCCAAGGTCGAGTGTCGTGTTCGAGGGGTCATTGCTATTGTCAGGATCAATCGAGATCAATCGGCTCGCTAGCAAACAACTGGGGTATGTCACGAAACAGAATGATAGACAAGGGAGCTTGTGAATAGGAAGGTTACCGTGTGACTGCATTGCAGTGAGGTGAAGCTGGCACTATTGTTGTACCCATGATCTGTATTGAACTTACATGAGACAAAATGTGAGCTATCAGACGCCAGAATTCGACACATCAAGGGACTTGCAATGATGATCGTCTGATCATCATTTCAGGTAATCGTTGCATGCCGTGGAGGGGAGCCATTTGGCGCATGAAGGTCAGAAGTGGTGAGCTCCTTGAAAGTATCCGTTACCGTCAGCTGACACCAGGACTTGGGAGCCATTGCAGTGAGATGTGTCAATCGTTATGGCATGTTGTCGGAGTCTGAGAAATATGTACATGTACATGTAGGTATGGAGAAGAAGAGTGAGGTGAGGTTCTCGAAGGCGCACTTGCAACAAGAACCTTGGAAAGCTCGGGCTACATCACATTCCAAAGCTCCGTCTCCGAGCTGCTGATCACCACAAGACACCACTTCCTGTCCTCTCCTCCCATACGACTCTGCACAACAAAAAGGACGGCGCAACAAGATTGTCGATCAGAAAAATCGCGTCGCCGGCATCATGGCTCAGCCTCAAAGTCTCTTCGGCCAAGGCACTCTCCGCGAAGAGAATGTCCGCGCGCTTGACCAATTGCGCCAACGCCTGCAGCAAATGTCACAATCTCTCACCATGCTGAAGAATGATCTCACTAGGACAGAATCGCTCCCGACATGGTAGGTGACCGCTTACAATCCCTTTGGTTTCCTGTGTATCTCCCTCTCCTACTTCCGAGCAAGGTACCTGTTCCCAATTGCTAAGCGCAATGGCAGGGACTCGCTTCAAACTCGCGCGGCCCTTCTGGCCACCGACCTTCAAATACTACAAAACATCTTCGAAGCGAACCGCGGTTTCCTGACAGCTGCTCACCCTTACCCACACGCATCCTTCCCGGTCACAGCCGAACCGGTGCTTCAACAGCTCCTGCGTAAGAAAGCCGAACCTGCCGTCGAGGCCTGGATCGAGGAAAACACCAACCCCGCCAAAGTCGCAAAGTGGGACACCGCAGCGGATATGGGTCTGCAGGAAGACGAGCAGCGGGAGCTCTGGGCGTACGCGAGCCCTGTTGAAAAAGCGCGCAACCAGTACATGGACGTGACTGAAGTATGGAAGGCTGATTACTCGCTTGCGGAGAAGAGGGCGGGTTTGAACAAGGTGGTCACGGGGCTGAGGAGGAAGCTGAACAAGTACTACTTGGACGACGACGACGACGACGACGACGAGAATGAGGAACGCGAAGAGGATGGAGAAGACGACGAGGATGAGGATATGGAGATGGAAGAAGACGTTATGCCTGCTGCGAAGCCTCCAAGCGATCCTTTCGGAGATGTGAAGGGTGTTGACACCAGCAAGCCCGCTCTGCCTATAGAGGCATGGCTGAAGTTCATGAGCACCATGGCGCTTCCTTAAGGAAACGAAGAAGTGAAATGCCAAACGTCAGGAACTCCGTTTCCTGGACAAGTTCATTTTGAATCAACAAGTAATGAAAATCTTAGGCCCGCCCGCGGTGAGCGAGATGAGCGAGAGTCACCAGGACGCGCAGAGTGAGACGCCAGAAGACCCGGACAAGGATCCATCCAGATTGGAACACCAATGTCGCGCAAAGAGTTACACAGGTGATAGACTGTCATGAGATGCGGTTTGATGGGTATGCGAGTTTTGATGCCTTGAACTACCTAGGTATGACGGCGAAGACTAATAGCGTTGCGATATTTCGGACCTCAAATGAGCGTCTGACTGCGTCTTTCTGGTCTACCGATCACTTCACACCCTACTGCGCTTGTTATGTGGCAAGGGCGTCATTCTTTAGAGAAAGGTCAATCAGAATGGTGTAGTTGTTAGTATTAGAAAACACAGAATGATTGATTTGGAGCGTCAGAACGCATCAAGAGCATGGTGGATAAAGTCTAATCTCAAGAACGAACTCGCCCAAGCTCATCCTCAACCTCCTTCCAAACGCTTGCATTGTACAGCTGAAAACATGCCTTACACGTTCCGCAGTTTTCACACTTTGGGGGCGCCCAGAGGCCTGTGTACATGTCAAAAACGAGGTCGTTCTCCGCAGGCTTGCACGTTGTCCAGGTGGGCGGTTTGGGGAAGTCGACCTGATGGAACGGTCGGCTTCGGGTCGTCCTCGTATGCACATCGACGCCAAATCTCCGCCCTATGGCGATCGCTTTCGAGAACCAACGTTTGCGGTGGTGCGGGATGTAAGATATATCGTCCAAGGCGTCCAAGTAGATAGCTTTGAGATTTGGGAAACACCTTTCAAATACCATCTCAGAGCTCGCCGCAGCTCCGTCCTCTTCAGCATCATCACGTTCAGCGACTCGTCCGTACTCGATCATCCTTGCCATGGCTTCGTCGATAAGAATCGCGTCTCCGTCACACAATCCGGAGCCTTCGTTGGTCCCAAGTACAAGCACCTCTGTGCTGCTAGGGAATGCAGAATTCATGCAGAATCTTATGAAGTAGTCATGTTCACTGATCCAACCGTGATCTTCGCACTCACACTCGATTTCATCATCACCGGAGTGTTTGGAAAACCCTAGTAACAAGTCCTCCCGCCTACTCTCGGCGTCACGATCATAGCGTTTGGAAGCGCCACGCAGCACGTCGTCTGCATTGACGTAGATCGTCCGCAGCCGTGTCAAGTCTTCCATGGATTCTGGTAGGAATACATTGCCGTGATTACTACTGACCTCGGTGGTGTCGTAGAACATCAGCGTTTCCAGTGACTGCGGGCAGACGCGTCCTGCTGCCTTGACCAGCTCGTCGGCGTCCATCAACTCGCACCCAGCGATCGTAAGAGATCTGAGCTGTTTGCAACCGGAGATGCTCCATCCCGCTGGCTCGTAGCGCGAGTTTGCGCCATCGAGGAATATATTCTGGACGGAGGAGCTGTGTTCTTCGATCTCGTAGCCGTCAAGATGCTCTCGCCTCATCATCAACCCGAAGCAGTACAAGGAATTTAGATGTGGTAGACGCGTACAACTAGTAAACAGAAGCGACGAAGGGTTGAAATCCGAGTTCCAGGTGCCATCCCTGGCATCTACACCAATAGCAAGATCTCGGAGAGAGTCAAGACCCGCAGGCCAGATAGGAGAATCATTTCGAAGTTGGATGAGTATCGCCTGGTGAAAGTACTCCAGACCGGATCGTGGATTGTCGTGAAGATCGTTGGGTGGTGCCCTCTCGATGGTACATTTCCCTGAAATGCGGATGTGTCGGGTGAACTTGACAGACCTGATTCTTGGGCAAGCTGCAAACAACAGAAGCTGCAGAGGTGCATCATTGCCGTGCTGCAAGTCCGCACGAACCTTCTCAATTTGCTCCTCCCCAAGGTGAAAGACACACCGGAGTCGGTCCAGGAGATCGACCTGCTCATCCGGTGTGAAAGCGTAATTCGGCGGTTGCGACGAGTCTACCATTCCAGTACTCCCCACTTCTCCAATGTCGTCAGACCCCTTCCATTGCGACCACTGCGTTCTAGCGCGAGTAAACTCCAGTTCTTGCACATGCCATGCGAAGTGGTGGTCAGCGAGAGATTTGCGAAGTACGTTGGTAAGCGATCGAGGTGCCACGTCAGTGACCACCCGATATTGAGCATGTAACGATCGATGTTTCCGCAGTGTGTCACGCGAACATCTCGCGAGGAACCTGCAGCTGCAGGCGAGCTCGACGATATCTGGCGGGTCGATGGAATGAAAGATCCGTATGATGAGCTCGGGTGGTAAGCGCGTGGTGAGGGCCATGATCCCAGTTTCCGGTCTCACTTGGAGCGTCTAGGGGGCAGGTTGCGGTGTCTTTCGATCGAGAGGAAGATTGATGCAGGAAATCAGGTACAGAATATTACGAAACGTAAATATGCATCTACGCCTTAATACGCTTACCTAGCGCTCGGGCTTGTCCCTCAAGGATGCCCAGGCAACAGTCAAGATATTGATGATCGTAGGTAGACACTGTGTCGGCTTGACTGATGTAGCCATGATATCAATCAGTCCACGGCTCGGTGAGAAAACATCATGTTGGTGTTCGTTCTGACAGTTTATTTTGCTGTGTACACGCGTTGATGCTGGTATAGACGCGTGTGCGATAGATGGGAGTCGTGATCTTCGGGCACGGGTTGCGGCGAGCGCGGGCTTTCATTGGCCACAATGTCAATAGCCATGTGAGGGTTAGTGTTGGGGTCTAGTAAGACGATGCCTGGAAGGATTATCGATCTGATCATGAGCGAAAAGTGTATAGTACGTATCTAGAACGGGTAGATGAGATCCAATATCGTTGGGATTGTTGTATTCAGCCGTAAGTAACGCAATTGAATCAAAGGGACGATGAATTCATGTTGCGGAGTGAATCCTTTTTGTCAGGTGTCCATACTCGAGACGACGCCGCCACTTTCTCGTTCCAAGAACAGATCCAGCCTAGATCGATCATCCAGAGGAATACACAGATGGCCACTATAGCTCCTCATCGATCTAACACCTACTAATCTAAACGACATATCGATAAAGCGGCGACTTATCACCCATAGCGAGCAACTCTTCCTCGCCGTACTGCTCCTTTGCCTCAGCTTCACTGATGTGCTCCCTCCGCTTGTTCAGCGTCCCGTAAACGAACCGCAGCGTCAGCGTGGCAACGATTCCTGCCGACAAAATTCCCAAGCTGAAACCGTATCCGAGCCAGTAGTTGGGCGCTTGTTCTTGCAAGAAGATATTGGAGCCAATGGCGCCTCCGAGATTGCCCATACTTATGAGCAAAGCCTGCGATCGCTGTTAGTTCGGACAGCACGATAGATGTTGGAGTACAATGGAGACTCACCATTCCTACCGATCGCTTCCAGGTAGGCGAGAGGTTGTTGCCGACCCAACTCAGGATGCCGATAATTGGGGGATAGGTACCCGCCGGGATGGCGAAGAGGATCCCATATGTGAGACCAGGATACTTCGGATGGGGAATCGCCAGAAGCGCGATGAAGGCACACGCTGCGATCGAGAAAGGGATCAGGATGTAAGGCCAGCGTGTTTGGTGTCTGTCGGATAAGTAAGAGAAGAAGACGGTCGACAAGGCGCCGACGACGTATATAGGGACAGTCAAGAGCTGTGCCTCGATGCTTGTGTAGCCCAGATTGAGGATGATGGTCGGGGCACTGTAAGTAAAGCCATACAGGGGAATGGAATTTCCCCAATAGATCAAAACAGCCAGCCAGATCTTCCAGTCTGTCAAAGCAGCGATGATGTATCTCCACTGGAACTTCTCGGCCGTCTGGACCCGGCCGCTTTTGGTACCCGAGTCTTGGGCAAGGCGGTTGATTAGGTATTGTTGCTCCCAGGGTTCTAGCCAGCTGGCTGTTTGAGGCGAGTCCGGTAGAATCCAGTACAATGTGGCGCCGACGACGACGGTGACGATTCCCTCGAGAATGAAGATCCATCTCCAACCGCCCAGGCCAGCAACACCATCCATATTGACAATTGCCGCAGCAAGAAGTCCAGAGAAAGCAGATGCCAAGGAGGCGGCGGAGAAGAACACAGCTGTAGAAATGAAGGCTGTCAGCTGGTGATCATTCCTCAAGAGCACACCGTTGTCCTCGAAATTCGTTTCGAGATTCTGGAATTCTGAGAGTTAAGCAAAACAACGTACCCATGCGTGTCTGAACTTCGTAACGGCAGTACCATGTAAATAACAGATACGAGGCAGCCGGAAAGAAACCAGACTCGAATAACCCGAGCAATACTCTAGTGACGATCAGGTGTTCGTCTGACGCAGTCAAGTCAGTATAAAACCAAGTAAGCTGTATCTCATGCTTATCAAATCTGAACTTACAGGTCTCAACAATCCCTTGCAGTGTCATGACCTGCACAACTCCAACATTAGCACGTCCCCCGAGAACTCTGTGCTTATGACAACAACTTACGATGCCCCAAGTTACCATCAGGATCGAAATCCAAATGCTCGGTCTCATCAGCTTCAGTACCACGTTTGATGGGACTTCGAAGATCGCGTATGGAAAGAAGAAGCTTATGACCAGGGTTAGCTCCATGTCTGATCTTAGAGCGCTCGATGTGTCCAGTACTCACACAGTCAAAGCCATGTTGTACTGTGACCCCGTCAATGCCAACTCCGTATTCATGCCGGCAACCTTAGCATTGGCGATGTTGCTCCTATCCAAAAAAGCTAGAAGATATAGGAGTGCCAGCACTGGAACTAGTCTGAAGTCGACTTTGCGAAGGATTCTTTTCGTTTCTTTCGGATCGAAGACTTGTTCCTGCTGTCTTGTCGTCAGATTTCATTCCGCGGTCAGATGTGAGAAGGCTGTGGGACGTGACTGACGTTGTCTTCTGTACGTTCCACGTGCTGTTTCTGGTACTCGACATCATCAATGTGATCTGCTGAACTATCGAGCTTCATGTCGAGTGGGTTCTTGGTGGCCATCTTGCCAACACCGTAGGCCAAATCAAAGGTAAAGAGATGTGTTGAAGGCAACTCGAAGAAGCGAAATTCAACCAGACATGGAAGTTGAGAGATATCTACTTTTACTCACTCTTTAGCCAAGCTGTGCTATGGGTCTGCCACGGACGGCAGATCACTACGGCTTGAAACATGCCACTGGAAAGCCATGTGCGCAACGGGCGTTGATGCGTAGAATTACCGTAGATGTGGAGACTTTGATGATCTTGACACGCTGGTGGAAAGACATGCTCTGCCGGTCGGTCACCCGAAAGGCCCGAGTCTCCATGGTAAGCTCATCTTTCAGAGGTTGTTGCGTCGATCTAAGCTCGATGTTGGCGAGTCTAGATCATTAGAGTTTCCCCGCGCGCGGAGGGCGTGGAGACAGTGGAGAGCCAAGATGAACGCGATCTTTGACACGGCATCTGTCGTCACAAATGTGAAGCAGACTGAGGCAGAAGAGCATTTTCTGTGAGATGCGGGTAAAAGACAGCGCGAAATGGTTGGCAGCTTGGCATTTGCTGCGGTGACATGCATGGTGATGTTCGAACATTCGAGCCGTGCATGAAGCCGCGGCTCAGCTTGCCTGAATGGTATTTCGGTGCCCGGTAGCATGTCCGAAGATGGAACCCACGTCAGTTCTTCCTCATGCCTCCTCAAAAGTTCAAGTTCAGAATCCATGCTGCACCCATGGCAAATAAGCTGGTGAGACCAGCCATGGCAAGATTGACGCCGTTGTTCGTCAGGATGTCCCTGCCAAGCTGGACACGGCTTCCTCCGTCCAACACCTTCACCCTCTGTCCACCAGGGCCCTCAACAACCTTGCCGCTTCCTCTGTCAGTCACGGTGGCTTGCATAGTAGCACCGAGAAGTGAGTCGAGAACGCTACCAAATGCGCCCATGCCGCAGACCAGAATGGCAACGCGAATGTCCATCAGCCTGTATGGAGGCGCGAGGTAGGACCCAACATAAGCAATGCAAGTAATGAGGAAGCTGGCGAATAATCCGTAGCTCAGACCTTCAACCGTAATGCCTCCGTTGGTGCCACGAGGGACTTTCTTCCACGGCGCAGTGACAAGGACCGGTGTTGATTTTGCCAGAATTCCTAACTCTGAGCCAAAGGTATCAGCAGCCACGGCTCCATAGTGCGCGATGATTCCGATGGGAAGCAGCCGCTGTAGTGTCGGAGCGTGAATTCCAGGGTAGATACCAGCACGCAGAGACATGTGCGGAGAGCTGGTGCTGAGGATAGTGTGCAGCGCGATGAGGACAGACGCCACGCCGCCGTTGGCTACAACTTGCATCCAGCCTCTGGGACCCTCGCCTCCGGCAGAGCCGTCTGAAGATTTGGTGAGACGGGCCTTTTCAGCGTGCCCGACTTTGGTCACTAGGACGCCGAGGAGAAAGAATGGGACCAGGAGCCAGAAGAATACCGGCCATGGGTCGAGCATATGAACGAATGCAACCAGAACGGCCACGACGATGCCTCCGGGCGTGAGCTTGTTCTTAGCCAAGGCAAAGGTGACCAGACCGATGGTTGCGGCGATCTGGCCTGTGTGATTTCGGGCGAAAGTAGAAATATCCATGACAGCAGCTTGTCGAGATGATCTCTAGCAGCTGTGGTGATTGTATACTTTGCCTCTTCAAAAAAGAGGACGTATCTAAGTTATCATTTAGCGAAGATCCACAAGTGTGTAAAAGTACATGTAGGTACGTGTCGACGAAGTCCGCGTACGTGCCACGTTTGCGTATTTTCATGTCTACTCACCGAGATTGCACACTGTATCAGAGGGTTTGGCTGAGAACTTCTTGTGTTTTCAAGATATTGCCTGCGTTGTTGAAAGTGTGGTCGTGAAGATGGCAGCATTCTAAAGAATGTCGTCCGCAGTGGTCTGACATTCTGACCGCCAAGCGCAAGCCTGAGCGAATCGACTTACGGCGACAACACAAAGGAAACCGATAGTAAACCGCCATAGACTTAGTATTGTAGCATGGGAAGGCATCGATTAAGAACAATGGGACTTGGTTTTAGGCCCAAGCATTTCTTGTTGATCACACGTAAGACAGAGTACATGGGTGCATGAGAGCTTAATGCCACGGAGATGAAGAGCGAGACTTTACTGCCTTTGCGCACCATGATATAAGTTCGTAGAGAATTCTGTTGGGTATCAATTCTGTAGCTCTCCCAGTGAAGATACACCGCTAACACCGCTTTACATCTCTCCGAGATATTTCTGCACGTCGTCGCTCATGTAAAACGAATTTCGCAGTTTTTCTGCCTTCTTCTTGCCCTCTTGCTCCATTAGTCTCAACTTGCCAGCGTCCAGTTTCACCGGCTTATATTTTGCTGGTACTGGCGCCAACTTGGCACCCACACCAGCTCTGTGTGGGTTGTCCACCGCTTTGATGGGCTGTAATATACCCTCACCTGTCGCACCTAGTCCTAACCTGCTGTCAGGATCCCAGCCATGATCGCGGAGGACGGCGAGTCCTTTGCGGCTGCGATCCAAATGTGATGGCGGGTGTGAGTGTTGATGTGATATCTGGTGGGCTATGCTGCGCTCATGCACTGCCATTGACGTGTTGGCTGCAATTTCGCAACTACAGATATCGCAATATATTTCTTTGGTCTTCGCAGTGGGAGCTGGGACGCTCGGGGCCGTATCCTCGCCAGCAGTGCCCGACTCTTTTGTTCTCTTTGCCGCCGCCGCCTCTGACTGATCTGTTGTTGTTGGAGCTGAAGCCGCCGACTCGGCAGTGTTGGACTGACCGAGCACAATTGCCAGGTACCTGTCTGCAGCAGAAGGGAGAGTTTTCGAGGAAGCTGGTAGGCTCGCAATGTACTGTGCTTGCTTGGTAGATGCCACAAAACGAACGCGCTTTCGTTTCAGACCGGCGCCGAAATACCTCTGATCGCGCAAAGGAATCTCATACTCGTCATCGTCGTCCGTCGCGGTCATCTCTGCTACGATGTATCACCGCTCATGAGTAGGATGTGAGGTTTGAAGGTGTTCAAGGCGCCGTGTGTTTGTAGTAGAACGTGTCGCTGAGGATCGAGAAGAAGGAGCGTTGCGTCACCTACGCCGGCGAGTCAGGCACGAGACCCTTCTGTGCTTCAATGTTTCAATCTCACGAACATGTGAAACTCCTCGTCCACATCCCACCAAACCGACTGGACGAATTTATCCTCCCTTGAAAGTTGCCATTGTGGCAGCTGGGACCTATCATGGCCATCTATATTATTCGCACGGCTTTCAACGATGGCATCAGCTCAGTGCCGTTCCTATGGCCGTTCCTCAAGGCGATCCCATGGCTGGTCCTATTGTGGGCCGTGAAGTTCTTCTTCTCTGGCGTCAGCAATAAGAGCGATCGCAACATGCATGGCAGAGTGGTTCTGGTGACAGTACGTACGGCGAACATGCAGGAATGGACACGTTGGCTAAGCATCTCCAGGGAGGAACCAGTGGTGTAGGCGAGGCAGTAGTTCGCGAGCTGGCCACCAAAGGTGCTCAAATTGTACTGCTCACGCAACATGCACTCGCCGATCCCTTCCTTGTTGATTTCATCGACGACATGCGAAGAGAAACCAGCAACGACCTCATCACAGCCGAGCAAGTGGACTTGGAGTCGCTTCACAGCATTCGGACTTTCGCGACCAAGTGGATCGACAATGCTCCTCCCCGGAGACTCGACATGCTTGTCCTTTGCGCCAATACCCTCACACCATCCAGCAAAGGCTTACAAAGCACCAGCGAAGGTGTCGAACTCAACTGGCAGGTCAATTATCTTGCCAACTTCCACTTCCTCAGCATCATGTCTCCCGCGCTTCGTGCTCAGCCACCCGATAGAGACGTCCGTGTCCTGTTCGGCAGCTGCAGTAGCTACATGGGCGGTGACCTGCTGCAAATAACACAACATGCACAATCAACGTCAAAAACAGCGAACGCAAAACCGAAGAAGTCCCCAGCAACTGCAGCCGTTGCCCCCACCAAATTCTCGCCCGGTAACGCCTATGCTACCTCGAAACTTGCACTGGTCTCCTTCGGCATTGCTTTCCAGAAGCACCTTGTTACCTACAAGCGACCAGACGGTTTCCCTCCCAACATCAAGGTTCTCTTTGTGGATCCAGGATACTGCCGTACGCCAGGCATGCGCCGCTGGCTCACTGGAGGTTCTCTTCTCGGTCTTTTGGCGTACCTCATAACCTACCCTGTTTGGTGGCTCATCCTGAAGAGTCCAGACATGGGAGCGCAGTCCTTCCTATATGCCGCGATGGAAGAGAAGTTCAGCCGCACCGAAGGCGGAGTGCTGATTAAGGAGTGCAAGCAACGGGACTACATTAGGAAAGATGTACTGGACGAATCAAAGCAGAAGATGCTTTGGGAATACAGTGAACAGATGGTTCAAGAAGCAGAGAAAAGAGGTGCTACGGACAGGGCAAAGACCAAGAAAGAGCAGGAAGAGAAGAAAGAAGAGGCAGAAGCGGAGGAGGAGCTCAAGAAATACAAGGACAATGTTGGCAAGAAGGAGAAGAAAGACGGGAGCCGACGTAGTAAGAAGACCGGGTGAGCGTCCAAGCCGGACTACGTTGAACTATTGGCACCTTAGTCGACGAGTCCATGGCGAACGAAGCTGCCGGTATAGCTACCGAGAACAAAGGAAACCACTTTGCCAGACGCAGCGATCCACTACAATCAACCATGCGAGTGACATTTGCTAAGGACTCCCATGTTTGACAAACTCCAGAAACCACAACGCTTTCGCCACATCACAATCCGCATACTAGCCAATGCTTGGCCTAGATGGTCACACCAGCTGGGATAATGAACGTCAAGCATACAATTTATCTGGGCGCTGTACATGCTTTGTTGGTATACCGCCATTCTTTGTTACCTGGACTTGCCAATGACTGGACCTTTGACACAATACGCATCTACGTTTCGGGCCCATGTTACGAACAAAGGGCAATGCCCTCACTTCTGCAACTAAATGGCAATTGCCCCGAAGCGGACAATTTTTCCAACAACGTTCACGTCCGAGTCTCAATCGACAGTGGTACCCACGTTTACTAGTTCACGCACCATCCCGAGTCTCATTCACCAACGCAAGAGCCAGGTCCTCGGATTTCCCACTAGCACGATTACCACGTTTATCCGAGGAGGTAAGCTACCATAACATGGCTGATCAGACGGAAGAACTGGATAACCCGATCGGGCCAGGCATCAGCGAGCTTGACACACCTCGAAAAACTCGGCCTGTCCATCTCGAAGGGCTGGGAGAAGCCGATAATCTTGTCACAGAAGAAGATGCGGATGAACCAGAGCAACACAACACACCACTCCCGACTGACCGTACTAATGCTCCCGAAGATGTTACGAGACAAGATGAAAACGAACCCGCACCACACAATGAGCCACTTGGGGTCCTGTCCGACAATATATACATTCCCGAAGACACGGACGACATGCCCCCCGAATCGGGCTTTTCGTCTTCCTCCGGCGATGACGACGAGGATGCCGATGACGAGAGGGCAAAACAAGGCGACGATGATGACATTGACCGTACAGCGAACCGGGAGTCTCCAACATTCAATCACGGATTGTGGGAACCGCATCAGGAACCTTATCGACCAGTCCTTGGCTTTAGAGGCAATGATGATGTATTCCGACCGGGCTGCTATGGCGTGTCCAATCTACACCCTGAAAGATATTCTCAGATTTTTGACCCTGAGGAGCGCAAAAGGTTGAAGGAAGCATTTTCGGCCACGAGGCTTCGGCCCAGCCTTCTGCGAATTGCAAGTAGTCCAGATTCACCCGTCTCGCCGAAGAAAACGCAGCCCACGGCGGACGACGTTGGGATCTTGCCGGAACCGAGTCCACAGTTTCATTACGACGAAAGTCCTGTCTCTCCACTGTCAGACCATGAATTACCTCTCAGGCCTCAGAATCCGACTCTGCCGGAGCTACCACACAATATCACTAGACGTTCCTGGTCAGAATATGATGATTCAGACGACAGCTGGATCGAAGACGAAATCGAGAAGCTCACTGGCTCGCGCCGAGGCTCTCAAAGTAGCTTGGAGCAGATTTTGACCGCGGACCAAACACCCGCAGATGGAGGCGACGAGGCTCTGTCTGACCAGCAACGAAGCCCAGTCAGTCCCATCGACCCAGTCAGTCCCAACGACCCAACCAGTCCCGTCGACCCAGTCAGGGAGACAGAGAATCGGATGGTGGTCTACGGTTCCAACCTTCCCGAAGAGATATCCGACAATGCAGAAGCATCGGAAGATGACGTGCAGATGCCTCAACAGACTGACACAGCACCTAAATCATTCGAGCCAATTTCCGTTGGAGCAGAAAAACATGACGACGCTGAGAGGGAAACGAGCCCAACGTCTCCCGATTTTTTCGGACCAGAACCTTTGACTGGGAAGACACCCCAAGAGGGCATCGATGCTTGGTGGGCCTGGCGCGAAAAGAATCGACCAGCACGCAAAGCCTTCCGCACCAATCGTAACCCAGGGAATGAAGATAAGACGGGAGATCTGAGACCCACTACGTCCAAAGATGATGCGGTTACATTCGAGGCCCAACGGTATTTGGCCGCCCAGCGACTGGATGTAAAGCAGCTAGTGAACATGCAGCAGGGAGACTTGCAGGCCATGGCCAGGCAGAGCCACCAGATCTCGGAAGCAATTAAATTCGATCTCGAATCGGCATTGGAGTACGTAAAGCTCCGGATGCTGAAGTACCGGTTCGAACGCAACAAATACTACGAGGAAGCAGCTTACAACCATGAGAAGGTGGGCAGGCGTGAAGAACAACTAGACCACATGACCGCAGAGCTTCACCAGGCCGAACAAGGGGCCAGACAATACATCAATGAACTGAACATAAAGCTTTGGGAGACTGAACGAGCATACAAGCAAATCATGGAGGAAAAAGCAAGCTGGGAGCCAATATTGCAAGAGAAAAAGGACAAGCGGAAACAACTGAAAGCTCAATATCAGGCGCAGGCTGAGATGTCCGAAGCATACCAGAAAGCGGCGCAGTCCAGTGGCAACGATCTCAGATCCCTACGGGCCAGATTCGCCAAAATGGCAGCGTCTCTTCAGTTCTCACCCATCCAGGCCGTTTCGCAAGAACCTGGGCAAGCTACAAAGGAGAAGCCTAGGCAGCTCAAGCGAGCCGCGCCTCTGCAATTTGCACCTATCGTGAAAGTCATTTCGCAGGCACCAGTGCAGCCCAAGCAGCCTACGCCTTTGCAGCCGTCATCTTCCATGGAGACCTCTTCGCGAGAGCCTGTGACAGACACAAGCCAGGAACCTCAGTCAAATACGAATGATGAGTCCCAGTCAAACGCCAACGACGAGCCCAAGCCGGACACGAGCGAGAAGACTGAGTCAGGTGTAAGTAAGCAGGCCAAATATGCCAAATATAGCCAGCTGATTACGCCTCAGCAATTTGAGTCTATTATGGATGTCTTTTCGTGGAAGTTTGTGTCAGGTACAAACCAGAAGTCTAAGAGGACCAAGCAAGGAAAGCGAGCCGCTCCTCGCCGCTTGTCGCCTTTCACGTCTTTCGTAGATTTCGGTTCGCAAGGATCCTCATCAGATACAGGCCGACATCCCAAGTCTGCTCCGCCGACTTACAATTCGAGAAGGGGTCCTCCTCCGCCATTCTCGCCATTCTCGCCAGACTCGCCAGGCTCCTTCCCAAGACCACGCGGTCCGGCACCCGAACATGAGGCGAACTGGCCTTTGGAAGTTCGCCCTGCTGTCGTTGACTTCATGACCAAATGGATCAACAAGCACCGTGAAACGCGGCAACCAAATGATGCCCCCAACCCGCTACAGAAGGCGCAGCTGGACAAGATCCTGGGTGTGGGCTTCTTGTCATGGAATCAGCTCATCAAAGAATTGTTCAAACTTGGCTACACCATCCGACGGGATCACCTGGCGCAGGCTCTTGCGGATCCCAAGAACGTCTTTGCTTACGGCCTACCGATGCCAAATACCGCTGTCTTGTACGAAGCTCGCCGACTGAAGAGACACAATGCTGTCAAGGAGCTCATGGAAGAAGTTGTGGAATTGAAGAGGCAGCTCGACAATCTCAGGATGCCTTACGAGTTCACGGAGGACCTGAGACACATGAAGTCTCAGAAAGCACATTTCGAAAAGGAGGCCAAAGATCTCAATGCCGAACTCGACGATACCTGGGAGGAAATAGAAAGACTCAGGAAAACATTGTCAAACTCCGCTGGCATCACAGACTTTGGGAGTCAAGCAGATCGGAAAGAAATTTCAAGGCTGAAGGATGCGTACGCAGCCTCACGGGCGGAACTCGAAGAGACGCAACAAACGTTGGCTGAGGTGATGGTGGACATCATACATCCAGATTCGCCTCCATCGCATGCAGCGCCGGGATCGACGGCCGTATTGGACAGGTTGGCTGGAATGCTTGATAACCGAGAGATGAGAGATCAGGAGCTTAACGCGAAACTGTCGCTCGAAAACGGCGAGCTTACAGAGAAACTCGATGCAATGCGATCTGACTGCGACGAATTCGCCCGGGAGCTCAGCAATTCTCGTGCGAAATACACATCACTGTACAAGACGAGCAATGAGAAAATCGCCAATTTGGAAGAAAAACTTGCCGCCGGTGACAGCAGCCGGACCGGCGATGCCAAGTCCCCGTCGTCTATCGAGGACGCGCTTAAAATGCCCCTCCCAGCAGCAAGCAAACCAGCACAGTCGCAGCAACTGCCCGCGCCGACCGAGACCGAAACCGAAATTCAGACTACGACACAAACACGTGTACCACACCCTCTCCCGGCAGTGAGGGAACGGGTGCCGCTGCCAGAAGAGCAGCCTGTGCCACCCGAAGCACGTATGTCTGAAGCCCAGGTAGTTTCCCGGACAGCGATGCATCATTCGGCGACGTACATTGCGGACGCAAATAGGAGGAGGGCGATCAGAGAGCAGTATATGGCAGCGCGACGGGAAAGGACCATGTTGATTTGTCGGAGGGCTGCTGCAATCTTTGGAGAAGAGGATTTGCCATATGTGCCTGTAGCAGAGCGGTACAAGCCGATGGTTAGGACGTAGAGAAGCGATCAGAAAGGGGGGAGGGGAATGGCTGGAGCGTAGTGGTGTTTGAGTTTCTTGTGATTTTGGACTGGAGTTAGTTGGATTGTGTTATCTTCGGTTTTTTTCGTTTTGCTTGGATTCCATGTCGATTTGCGGTACTTACCTCGCGTAGGTCGATATTTCATCAAACTCTTCACAATTCGTCTCGATGTTACATCTTCTTCTTTTCCACGTCGATCTCGCGCCGTCCAACTCATATAGCCTTGTCAGTGACTTAGAGTGTAGAGTTGTTTTGAATGCTAGATCATTGAAGAAGGTTGAGCTCCATCTCTGCTTACATAAACATTCCTTCCTTCGGAAGCCGCTGAACTTGGACGTTTTCGTGTCTTTAATTCATACGTAAATCTGTCAACGTATCACGAAACCTCCTTCCTGTTTCTTTTCCGAAGTATCGCAAAATGCGACCCTCGTTTCTTAACCGCAGGAGCTTCGCCGTAAGCTTGTCTCTCTCTCGTGCGTTCGCTTCGACAACAACCCAGCAGCCTCCATCAACTTTCATGCTCAACAAAGGCATCTTCAACGAGACCCTCTATTCCCGAATCCGTGAATTCTGGTTTGAAGGTCTCCCTCCCGGATTCACAGGTGCCAACCCTGTCGCTCTCAAACGATGGTGGGGCATGAACGCATCACAAGCCGAGAAGCAGCAATTCGATGCATCCTGCAGTGAACAATTCCTACCAGCCATCGAGGCACTCGGACCCGAAAACCTACGCCTACCGGCTTTTGAATCCCACCAAGCAGAACGAGACTCTGCACCTGTTATTGCTAGCCCCCTTCTGGCCGAAGTGAAGGCTGCAAGCGACCGCTCTGCACAACAAGCAGCGGACACACTACTCAGCCTCGTGATACTCCTCGACCAGCTACCGCGTAACATCTTCCGCTCACAAGCTACTTTGCCGCTCGTCTACAACCATTACGACCGCCTCGCCCAAGCTCTCGTCCACAGTAGCATGTCCCTCGCTCCCAGTCCGGTGGCATTCCCGCCCTACATGAAGCGTCCCGCGATCCAGTCGTGGCTTCTCATGCCGCTCCTGCACTCTGAGGATTTGAATAGTCACAACACGTGGGACTCTTTGGCAGCGGATATGAAGGCTATGGTGCCAGGTGATGACCAAGGTGCGAAGGTGTATGTAGAGCAGGGACGGAGTGCATGGGGAATGCATGTGGATCCTATCAGGAAGTTCGGACGGTATCCGCATCGCAATGCTTGCTTGGGGAGAGAGAGCTCTGCAGAGGAAAAGGAGTGGTTGAGCAAGGGAGAGACTTTTGGTGTCTCGCAGGGGAAGGACGAGCTGTGAAGATGTGAAAGGTGTACTGCAATTGCTGTGAATTTTTGACCATGTCCGTGCATGTATGTATAATCATTTGTGCAAAAACAATAAAGGTGAT
>Ga0265798_10000617_pt1 | contig 58300 bp, 46 predicted proteins | sample P3T30metagenome_FD_192430 | JGI IMG/M metagenome (GOLD analysis project Ga0265798, IMG submission 192430) | Plant litter microbial communities from East Loma Ridge, Irvine, California - P3 T30 | ecosystem: Environmental > Terrestrial > Plant litter > Unclassified | place: USA: California... | reverse complement strand
TTGACGACGGCTTCCTTCAGCGAATCGGCGCGCTCGGCAAAGGCCGACAGCGACAGCAGCGAGAGGATGGCGGCAGCGAGGATATTTTTCATGTGTTGACTGGTTCCTGGAATATGAGGTCAGTGCGTGAGGTCAGTGCGTGAGGTCAGTGCGCGAGGTCAGTGTGGATCATTGCTGGCGCGGCGGATAAACGATCTGGCCGCGGCCGAGGTGCAGCTTCTGGGTCGGGTTCTCGGCCACCAGGCCGACACTGTTCACCGTCGAGCCGCCCAGCTGCATCTGCACCGGACGGCTGGTCTTGACGATTTCCTCGTCGGCCAGCACGGTCAGCGCGTCGGTGCGCGCGCGCATCGCCTGCGAGGTCGGCGTGGCCGGACGCACGATGTCGACGTTGTCGGCCAGCTCGACCCGGTTTTCCTTGTGGTGGATCTGGGCGCGCTCGGCGTGCATGGTCATGCGCGGGCGGCCCGGCGCCATGCTCTCGACCACCGGCTTGCTCACTTCCGAGACGTCCGTCACCGGATGGTGGGCCAGGCGCTCGCCCGACACCAGGTAGCGCGGCTGGCCGGTCGGCGTCATGCGCACGAAGCTGAAGTTCTCGACGATGTAGTCCGGCTCGTTGCCGGCGTCGCCCAGGCTGCCGCCATCGTCGCCCTGCATCGCCTGCAGCAGCCAGAAGCTGCCAAAGGCGAAGAAGACGGCGGTGAGCATCAGCGCCAGCATTTTCCAGCGGTGCGAGGTGCGGCGGTTCTGGAGGGTCGACATGCGTTCAGGCGATTTAAGCGAAATACGGCGCGAGCGCCTGTTCATAGGTGCCCTGGGCGCGCATCACCAGGTCGCAGACTTCGCGCACGGCGCCGCGGCCACCCAGGGCCTTGGTGACGTAGTGCGCGCGGTGCTGCACTTCCGGGTGCCCGCTCGGGACGGTGACGGCAAAGCCGACCTTGGAGAGCAGCGGCATGTCGATCACGTCGTCGCCGATGTAGCCGCATTCCTCGGCCGTGACGCCGGTTTGCGCGAGCAGCTCGGCAAACGCGATGCGCTTGTCGTGGAAGCCCTGCCAGACATGGTTGATGCCCAGGTCTTTCGCGCGCGCGTTGACGATAGGCGATTTACGGGCGCTGATGATGGCGGTCTGCACGCCGGTCTTTTGCAGCAGCTGGATGCCCAGGCCGTCGAGGACGTGGAAGGTCTTGGTGACTTCGCCGTCCGGGCCGTAGGTCAGGCTGCCGTCGGTCAGGATGCCGTCGACGTCGAAGATCATGACCTTGATGCGCGCGGCGCGCACAGTGTGTTCGAGAGGCGTGAGCATCAGATTACCTTTGCGCGGGTCAGGTCGTGGATGTGCAGCGCGCCGACCAGCTTGCCGTCGGCGTCGACCACCAGCATCTGGTTGATGCGGAATTCTTCCATGATCGCCACCGCGTCCACGGCCAGCTGCTCCGGCTGCACCGTGCGCGGGCCGGCGTGCATGACGTCGCGGATGACGATGTGCGAGAAGTCCTGCACGCGCGCGATCAGGCGGCGCAAGTCGCCGTCGGTGAAGGAGCCGATCGGCCGGTTCTCAAGATCGACGATGGCGGTCATGCCCAAGCCTTTCTGGCTCACTTCCACCAGGGCCTGCGCCAGCGGGGTGTCGGGGCCGACCTTCGGCACGGCGTCGCCGCTGCGCATCACGTCGCGCACGTGGGTCAGCAGGCGGCGGCCGAGGGCGCCGCCCGGATGCGAGCGGGCGAAATCTTCTTCACGAAAACCCCGGGCGTCGAGCAGGGCCACGGCCAGGGCGTCGCCCAGGGCCAGCGTGACGGTGGTGCTGGCGGTGGGGGCCAGGTTCATCGGGCAGGCTTCCTTCGCCACCGAGATGTCGAGGTGGACGTCGGCGAGCTGCGCCAGGCGCGACTGCGGCTTGCCGGTCATCGCGATCAGGGGCGTGCCCATGCGCTTGACGACCGGCAGGATGTCCATCAGCTCCGAGGATTCGCCGGAATTCGAGATGGCGATGAACACGTCCTGCGCCGTGACCATGCCCAGGTCGCCGTGGGCGGCTTCGCCCGGGTGCACGAACATGGCCGGCGTGCCGGTCGAGGCGAAGGTCGCGGCGATCTTGCGCGCGATGTGGCCGGACTTGCCCATGCCCGACACCACGACGCGGCCGGTGCAGGCGTACAGCACCGCCACGGCGCGCACCAGCGAGTCGTCGGCGTCGAGCCGGTCGTGCAGGGCCTTGACGGCGTCGGCTTCGATCGCGAGGGTCTCGCGGGCCAGCGCCATGACGCGGCGCGCGGCATTCTCGTCAAAACTGTTCTGCATTGTTTTTTCATCGGTTACACTCATCCCGGAAGTATAAACGAATTGCGAAAGCAAAAAACTTGCCAGTCGAATCAAACAGCGCACACTGTCACTTACTGCGTACAAAAAAACACATCGTCGCATGGCATCCGGACTCGAACTGACCCTCCTCCTGCTCGGCAGCGCGGTGCTGGGCGTGGTGGCCTTCCGCACCTTGCACCTGCCGCCCATGCTGGGCTACCTCGCCGTCGGCGTCTTGATCGGCCCGCACGCCCTGGGCCTGGCCGCCGAAACCGCCTCCACCCACGCCCTGGCCGAATTCGGCGTCGTGTTCCTGATGTTCTCGATCGGGCTGGAATTCTCGCTGGCCCAGCTGCGCGCGATGCGGCGCATCGTGTTCGGCCTCGGCATGGCGCAGGTGGTGCTGACGATCGCCGCCGCCATGGTGGGCGCCCTGCTGTTCTCCTTGTGGATGCCGGCGCTGGCGATCAGCTGGCAGGCTTCCTTTGCCCTGGGCGGGGCGCTGGCCATGTCGTCCACCGCGATCGTCGTGAAGCTGCTTACCGAACGCCTGGAGCTGGAAAGCGAACATGGACGGCGCATCATCGGCATCCTGCTGTTCCAGGACCTGGCCGTGGTGCCGCTGCTGATCCTGATCCCCTCGCTGGCGAAGAACCCCGAAGACCTGGCCGCGACCCTGGCCTGGGCCGGCGTGAAAGCCGCCCTGGTGCTGGCGCTGCTGCTGTTCTTCGGCCAGAAGCTGATGCGCAACTGGTTCACGCTGGTGGCCAAGCGCCGCTCGCAGGAACTGTTCATGCTGAACCTCCTGCTGGTGACCCTGGGCGCGGCCTGGATCACCGAGCGCGCTGGACTGTCGCTGGCGCTCGGCGCCTTTGTGGCCGGGATGCTGATCTCCGAGACCCAGTTCAAGCACCAGGTCGAAGAAGACATCAAGCCTTTCCGCGACGTGCTGCTCGGCCTGTTCTTCATCACCATCGGCATGCTGCTCAATGTCCGCCTGGTGCTGGAACACTGGTGGCTGGTGCTGGCCTTATTGGTGCTGCCGGTGCTGCTGAAGTTCGCGCTGATCGCGCTGCTGGCCAAGGCCTTCGGTTCCTCGGATGGCGTCTCGATGCGCGCCGGCCTGGCGCTGGCGCAGGCCGGCGAATTCGGCTTCGTGCTGCTGAACCTGGCCTCCGGCTCGAAGCTGATCGACCCTTTCCTGATGCAGCTGGTGCTGGCCTCGATGGTGCTGTCGATGCTGGTGGCGCCCTTCGTGATTGCCCACTCGGACAAGATCGTCATGAAGATCGCCTCCAACGAATGGATGATGCAGTCGCTGCAGCTGACGCAACTGGCGAGCCGCACGATGGCGGCGCAGAAGCACGTGATCCTGGCCGGCTTCGGGCGCAGCGGGCAAAGCGTGGCGGGTTTGCTGAGCGACGAAAAGCTGCCCTGGTATGCGCTCGACCTGGATCCGGAGCGGGTGCAGGAAGCGCAGGCGGCGGGGTCGAACGTGTCGTATGGCGATGCCGGCCGGCGCGAAGCCCTGATCGCGGCCGGCATTCATCGGGCCAGTGCACTGGTGATTACCTTTGCCGACACGCGCGCGGCGCTGAAGGTGCTGCACCTGGTGCACGAGCTGGCGCCTTCGCTGCCGGTGATCGTGCGCAGCCACGACGACAGCGACCTGGAGGTGCTGCGCCTGGCCGGCGCCACCGAGGTGGTGCCCGAAGCGCTGGAGAGCAGCCTGATGCTGGCCTCGCACGCACTGGTGGTGGTCGGCGTGCCGCTGCGGCGCGTGGTGCACCGCGTGCAGAGCGCGCGCGACGAGCGCTACGCCTCGATGCGCGGCTACTTCCACGGCGCCAGCGACATCACCGACGATCCCGAGCACATGTACGTGCGCCTGCATTCGGTGGTGCTGGGCGAGGATGCCAAGGCGGCCGGACGGCGCCTCGGCGAACTCGGGCTGGACGAACTGGGGGCGGAAGTCACCGGCATCCGCCGCGCGCGCATGCGCGTGGAACCGGCGGCGGAAACGGTGCTGCAGGCGGACGACGTGGTGGTGCTGCGCGGCTCGGCCGACGCGGTGACGCGGGCCGAGGGAAGGCTGCTCTAGGGAAGCACTGAGTCATTCATGAGGGCGTGCTTGGGCGTAAAAAAAGACGCCCTGCAGCGTTACAAAATCTCGCAATAGCGCGCTACTGCTGCGATTTTGCGCCTTGCCGGACGCCTTTTTCACTGGTCAATCCCATCCTCCAGAATAAATCAGTCCTTCCCTGGCGCTGGGTTACGAGCCCAGGGATTCCCAGCCCGGGAGGTCGTGCTTCTTCTTGCTGTGGGCGAAGACGGCGGCCATCACCAGGCCGTAGATCAGGCCGCAGATGACGGCGGCGGCCAACGCCACCAGCGGGTTGGTGCCATCCTTGCGCCAGCTGAACAGCCACATGATGAGGGCCCAGAAGGGGCCGAACCAGAGCGCGTTGACGAACGTGGCGCGCCAGAAGGTTTCGAAATGCAGGGGGTTTCGCAGGGTGGGCTCTTGAGCCCACGCGGTCGTACCGTTGTGGGCCGCAAAGCGAATTCGAATCGTTGGCCGATGACGATACGGGTTCAACCGCTGCGCGTCAATGATCGACATGCGGGTGTGGTACCGCGTGGGCTCGGGAGCCACCCTACGGAAAGAAGATGTCACATGCACTGGCCAAGCCAAGGGATATCTTATGTCAAGAGGCCGTGATCACGCGGTTGCGGCCGGCTTCCTTGGCCTGGTACAAGGCCACATCCGCCTGCCCCACCAGACGCTGGGCCACGCCTTCGATCGGGTGGGTGCGGTCGAAGTCGTCGAGGGTGGCGACGCCGATCGAGACCGAGACGTCGAGGAAGGCGCCGTCGGCCAGGTCGACCGGCTGGTCGGCCACGCCCGAGCGGATGCGTTCGGCCACCATGGCGGCGGCGGGCAGGTCGGCGTCGACCAGCAGGACCACGAATTCCTCGCCGCCGTAGCGCGCCAGGGCGTCGGACAGGCGCAGCTCGGTCTTGATGCGGGTGGCGACTTCGCGCAGGACTTCGTCGCCGGCCTGGTGGCCGATCGAGTCGTTGACCAGCTTGAAGCGGTCGACGTCGATGAACATGCAGGCCACCGGGTAGGCCTGGCGCCGCGCGCGGGCGATTTCTTCCAGCAGGCGGCGGTCGATGTAGCGGCGGTTGTAGACGCCGGTCAGCGGATCGGTCAGGCCGATGTACTTCAGCATCTCGTTGCTGATCACGTTTTCCAGGCAGATCGCGATGATCGAGGCCATGTGCTCGATGAAATCGGTGGCCATGGCCGGCGTGAAGCGCTGGGCGTCGCGGCTGCCCAGGTTCAGGCTGCCGATCAGGCGCTTGTTGCGCAGCAGCGGCACGCGCGCGACGCTGGCCAGCTTGCTGCCGGCGTGCGGGAACATGCTGCGGTGGTTCATCAGGTCGAAGGGGCCCAGGCGCGGGCGCGGCGGCGCGCCGTCGATCTGCAGGAAGCCAAGTTCCACGGCGTGTTCGACGAACAGCAAATCGGGCAGCGGCTCGAAGTCCACGCCCAGCTTGTGCATGACGGTATAGATGTCGGCGTCGGCGTCGACCAGGGCCAGCGTCACGGCGTCGAGCTCGGAAATCACGGGCAGCAGGCGGAAGATGGTGCCCACCAGTTCCTGGAAGGTCGCGGCGCCCACGATTTCGAGATCGAAGGCCTGGTGCCGGCACATGATGTCGTGGTTGCGCTCGGCCTGTTCGACCAGGTAGGCCATGTGCGCGCGCAGGGCTTCGTTTTCGGCAATCAGGTCGCGCGGCGTGGCGTCCGGCTGGTGCATGACATTCCTTTCAGCAATACCCGTCACCTTACGCGATACCGGCACGCTTGGGAATGATAACGGATGTTTACAGGCCTTGCCGCCCTGCCGCGCTGCCTTAAAACGACAAAGCGATGTCCACTTCCTGGCCAACCCGCAGCAGGCCGCCCTCGCCCTCGGCCACGATGCAGTTCATGCCGACGCAGACGGCGCCGTCGAGGATGGCCTTGGCGCGCCAGGCTTGCAGGATGTCGAGCGGGTCGGGGCCCGCGATGCCGGTGTCCTGGTCGACCGCCGGGATCGGGCAGCGCGCGCAGGGTTTCACCGGCCTGACCAGGACGTCGCCGATGCGCAGCGATGCGCTGTAGTCCTCTTCGAAGGGATCGGTGCCGTCGACCACCAGGTTGGGGCGGAAGCGGTTCATCGGCAAGGCATCGCGCCCGGCCGCCAGCATGCGCGCGTTGATGGCGTCGAGGGCGGCGCTGCCGATCAGCAGCAGCGGATAGGCGTCGGCGAAGCGCGCGCTGGACGGCGCGCCGCCGGTCCAGGTGGTGCTGGTCGGACGCGCCAGCCCGGGCGGGAAGCGCACCAGGCGGCAGGCGCAGCCCAGCATTTGCTGGAACCAGGCGGCGGCCGCGTCGCCGCAGTCGGCCGCGTCGACAGCGTCGTCCCAGATCTGCACGCGCAGGCTTGCGCTGTTATCCGACAACGGCAGCCGCAGCGGAAGATGCAATGGAGCCATGCCCGGCGCCGTGACCACCAGCGCATCGCGCTCGACGCGTGGGGCGATGACGGCCATGCGCGGCAGCTCGCGCTGGGTCAGGAACCGGCCGTCGGGCGTGACGAGCATCCATTCGCGGTCATGCACGCCCTGGGCGGACAAACCGGACACGGTGGCCATGGCTTCGGCCACCGCCATGCCGGCGCAGGACTTGATCGGATACAGAATCAGCTGGGAAAGGATGGCCATGTGCCGTGTTGGTGCGTCTGTCGGGGAAGCCGACAGTATCGCACCAATCACGGCCCGCGGTCAGGCCTTCGGCTTGGCCATGCGCATCTGGCCGGCGTCGGCCGTCAGGTAGCCGACCGCGGCGCCCGACTTGTTCTTGTAGTTGGCGCGCAGCAGCGGGTCGAGCTGGTCCTTGACCTTGCCGTGGATGCCGCCCCAGTCGCCGGCGTGCTGGAAGTTGCTCATGATGTAGGTCCAGCCGTTCACGTCGTCGACCGCGTGCAGGCCGGTCGACTCGCCGCCGGCCGGAATCGACAGGATGCGCGTCAGCTGGCGTGAATCGACGTTGTAGGCCCACAGGAAGTTGTTCACGTGCTGGCCGCTGTCTTCGCCGATGAACAGGGTGCGCATCTTTTCCGAGAACTTCAGGTTGTCCGGGTTGCCGATCTTGTTCGGATTGGCGGTATTGCCCAGGTCGTCGGCGGTGATATCCTCGCCCGCCAGCAGGGCCTTGATATCGACCGGCATCCATTCGCTGTTGATGGCGGCGCCGCCCAGGTCCTTCTGGCTGCCGCGCAGGTTCAGCGCCATCACCGCGCCCGCGTTCAGCGCTTTCGGGATCGACACGCCGTTGCCGGCCACGTTCAGGCGGTCGCCGGCGACCATCGAGCTCTGGCAGTTCTGCAGCGCCGAGTAGGCGACCTTGTCGGCCGCGTTGACGGTCGTGCCTTCCATCTTGGTGAAGCCCATCGAGGCGCCAACAAAAGCGGCGTAGCGGTGGGTTTCGAGGAAGGCGGCGGCCTTCTCCATGCCCGGCACCAGCTTGATCCATTCGATGGCGCCGTTCGCGGTCACTTTCTTGAAGGTCGTGTCCTGCGGATCGACGGTGCGCACGTCCATGATGTCGGTGGCCTTCAGGCTCAGCGCCATCTGGCGGATCTCGGCGCTGGTGGCCGAACCGAGCTTGATCCAGGTGAGCGGCGCGGCGGCCGTGGCGGCCGGGTCGATCGAGAAGCCGGCGCCGACCTTCGCCACGTACAGGGTGCCGGCGGACAGGTCTTTTTCCTTGTCGGCGACGAACACGAAGTAGCCGCTGTTGGTGGCGTCGTCGCCCATCAGCACGGTGCGCTGGTCGGGCATCACCTGCACCAGTTCGTGCGAGATGCGGCCCATGCAGTAGTGCTTCTTGATCGAGGAGGTGCCGTCCGGGTTGACGGTAATCTCCGGCATGTGGCCGTAGTTGTAGGGGTTGGCGGTCGTTTCGCTGCCGTACAGGTTCTTGCTGAAGGCCTTGAACTGGGCGTCGGAGGCGGCGGTGAACGCGTTCGGCTCGTATTCTTCGCTCGACAGGTGGGTGCCCCATGGCGACAGGCTGGCGCCGCAGGTGATCCACAGGCCTTCGACGCTGGAAGTGTCGACGTTGTGGTATTTCACCAGGCTGAGTTTACCGGTGGTCTGGTCCTGGTCCAGGGTCAGCACGGCGATCGGCGACGGCAGGCGGCCGTACATGCTGGTCTTGCCATCCTGGGCGTAGCTGGTGTATTCGAACTGCACCACGGCGAACACGGGTTTGCCCTTCACGCCCGGCACGCTGGCGTTCGGCACGGTCAGCAGCGAGGTGCCGTCCGGCGAATCCGAAAAGAAGTGGCGTTCCGAGCCGGCGACGCTGGTGTCGATGATCGGCTGGTTGCGGATGTTGTAGTAGCCGCCGGCCAGGATGGTGCCGCCGTTGCCGTTCGGGACCATGTCGCCGGTGATGAAGAAAGGCTGGTACGACAGCTTGAAGTCGAGCTTGCTGGTGTCGCTGAAGTTGACCGTCATGCTCGAGCCGACCGAGGTGGTGGCCATCGCGGCGGGATTGGCCAGGGTCGGGGCGGCCATGCCGCTGAACGAGACGCTGGCGAAGGTGCCTACCGGCGCCGGGATGGTCGGGCCTGCATAATCGTCGCCGCCGCAACCGGCCAGCAGCGAGGAGGCGGCAAAGCCCGACAGCGGCAGCATTGGGGCGGCGCCCAGCATGCGGAGCAGGCGGCGGCGGGACAGTTCAGGGGTCGTGGTCATGCGTCATCTCCATTGTGATGGGCACGGCGAGTGCCGTGCTGATGGATGCGCAGAATAGAGGAGCTGTGTTTCGTGTTGATGACAGACCAGGGGCGTCATGCGGCAACGACCGGATGCTTGCGCGATTCCTCTGCACGCTGAGCTTGACCACTTGGATGCATGGGGCTAGCTGGCAGCGACACTCAAGTACGCCAGCAATATCTTCATATCTCCTACCACGATAGCGTGAAGCCAAAACAGCAAAGCCGCGCAAGACGCGCGGCTTCGAAAGAACTTTTCAAGTTAGCGGTTTCCCGCGTGGTCTGAATATCTGCTTAGACGTTGAACAAGAAGTTCAACACATCCCCATCCTTGACCACGTATTCCTTGCCCTCGGCGCGCATCTTGCCCGCTTCCTTGGCGCCCGACTCGCCCTTGCAGGCGATGTAGTCGTCGAAGCCGATGGTCTGGGCGCGGATGAAGCCGCGTTCGAAGTCGGTGTGGATCACGCCGGCCGCTTGCGGGGCGGTGGCGCCGACCTTCACGGTCCAGGCGCGCACTTCCTTCACGCCGGCGGTGAAGTAGGTCTGCAGGCCGAGCAGCTTGTAGGCGGCGCGGATCAGGCGGTCGAGGCCTGGCTCTTCCATGCCCATGTCGCCCAGGAAGGCGGCCTTGTCGGCGTCGTCGAGGTCGGCGATTTCGGCTTCGATGGCGGCGCTGATGGCCACGATCGGCGCGTTCTGCTTGGCGGCGAAGGCGGTCAGCTGGTCGAGCAGCGGGTTGTTGGTGAAGCCGGTGTCGGAGACGTTGGCGACATACATCGCCGGCTTGGCCGTGATCAGGTGCAGTTCGCGGATGGCGGCCATTTCGTCGGCGTCCAGGCCCATCGTGCGGACCGGCTGGCCTTCGTTCAGGTGCGGCAGCATGCGCTCGCACAGGGCGACCAGCTTGGCGGCATCCTTGTCGCCGGAACGGGCTTTCTTGTTCTCGCGGTGGATCGCCTTTTCGACGGCGCCGAGGTCGGCCAGGGCCAGTTCGGTCTGGATGACTTCGATGTCGTCGATCGGGCTGACCTTGCCGGCCACGTGAATGACGTTGTCGTCTTCGAAGCAGCGCACCACGTTGACGATGGCGTCGGTCTCGCGGATGTGCGACAGGAACTGGTTGCCCAGGCCCTCGCCCTTCGAGGCGCCGGCCACCAGGCCCGCGATGTCGACGAATTCGACGATGGCAGGAACGACGCGCTCCGGCTTGACGATCTCGGCCAGCTGGGCCATGCGCGGATCAGGCACCTCGACCACGCCGACGTTCGGTTCGATGGTGCAGAACGGGTAGTTTTCAGCCGGGATGCCGGCCTTGGTCAGCGCGTTGAACAGGGTGGACTTGCCGACGTTGGGCAGGCCGACGATGCCGCATTGGAGACTCATGGGAATTCTTTCTCTCGATGATGATGAGCTGCATGGGGCAGCTTGGAAACCCGGCATTGTAACCCGGAGAGCGCGTACATGCCGCAAAAACAGGCGCACCAGCACCGCCTTGCCATGCACCCAGCAACGATGGTCTGAACCTACGGTGTGATCTATTCCTGCAACCGCGATGGCGTGTCGCCATGGGGCGAGCGCTACCAGGTCAACGAATACACCGCAGGCGTCGACTACGCCTTGCCGGCCGCCTACAGCAGTTCCGCTACCAGCGCTTCTCGACGATCGGCAGCGCGCCGGGCGCCCTGCTGGCAGCCCTTATTCAACGCTGTCTCGTTTGACCTGCCAAACCTGTCTCGTTTTGTCTTTTCTTGTCTCGATTTTTTAAAAAGACAAAACGCGGCAAAACGAGGCAGGATGCACACACCAAGCGAGACACTTTTGGATGAAGCCCTGCACAGGCCCCTCTCCCCTGGTCAGATCGCGCGCAGGCGTGACAGGTCGGGCTTGTCGACAAAGGCCGCCAGTTCATCGCGCAGGCGGCCGCCCTCGCCCATCGCCGCGTTCCAGGCGCGCGCGCGCGCGGCGTGGTCCAGGCCATAAAATTTGAAGTCGGCACGATCCGGCAGCTTGGCGCGCGGCAGCATCTTCAGGAAGTCCCGCGATGGCGAGACGATCAGCACATTGTCCAGCCAGGCGCGGTTCGGGCCGCGTGCGCAGCGGCGCCAGGGCAGCGCCTTGTCCAGCCAGCCCGGCACGATGTGCTCGTTGAAATGCGGGTAGAGCACGATGCCGTCGGGGTCCTGCTCCTCGACCCGCGCATACGGCAGCGCCAGGTGGTAGTCGATGATGCCGCCGTCCCAGTAATACCCGTCCGGCACCCCGGCAATCTTTGTCACCGGCTGCATGATCAGGGGCAGCGTGCCCGAGGCCAGCAGGCCAGCGGCGAGATTCTCGCGCGAGAGCGCGGCGAAGTGGGTGGTAAAGGCATCGAACCGGTCGCGCAGCCAGGGTGCGCCGTCGCGGGCGTCGCCGATCACCACGCGTTCGAGCAGGCCGCCCAGGCGTTCGCGCGAGGCGAAGTTGGTCAGCGCCGCCGCCGCGAAGCCGCGCATTTCCGCGCGCCGGTGCGCGGGCGCGGCCAGGCCGCCCTTGCCACGCACGGCCAGCAGGTGCAGGCGGTGCCAGGGGTGGACGACGATGTCGTCCTCGTGCCCGCTGACGAACTCGCGCAGCAGTTCCTGCACCACCGCATTGATCTGCTGCGCACTGGGCTTGGTGCTGGTGTAGCGTTGGCCGGCGTACAGGTCGGCCAGCCGGGCAAAGGCGCGGACCGGGTCGCGCTGGCAGGCGGCGGCCATGCGCCAGGCGCCGATCGAGGAGCCGACCAGGGTCCGCTCGCGCGGGCTGCTTGGGAACCATTCTCCGAACACGTATTGGTCGAGGTCGCGGAAGACGAGGCCCTTCGGGCCGCCGGCGGCGGCGGGAACGATGGCGATGTCACGGGCGCGCAGGCCGTGGCTGCGGATGCGGGCCAGCGCGCGCGGGCCGGCGTGGAAGTTGAGGGCGCTCATCGGGGGATTATCGCAGGGTGGGCGAAATCATGTTCCGGAATGGCGCTTCGGTGGACGAGCGCGGGGCTCCGGATACTGTGCGGCACGGAGTGCCTTGCGCGGCCCCTATGATTGCCAGCCGGGATGGTCAGGCGGTGTGCAGCTGCATCGTCGCCGCATCGAGCTTGCCTTCGACGGCGAGCGGAATGATGCGCAAGGCCTTGTCGATCGATTCCTCGATCAGGCTTTGTTCTTCGCGGCGCGGGCGGTGCAGCACGAAGTCGGCCACGTTCTGCTGCAGGTTCAGGCTGCGCGGATGGCCGATGCCGAGGCGCAGGCGCCAGTAGTCCTGGGTGCCGAGGGCGGCGGTGATGTCCTTCAGGCCGTTGTGGCCGCCCGAGGAGCCGCCCTTTTTCAGCTTGGCCACGCCGGGCAGCAGGTCGAGCTCGTCGTGCACGACCAGCACTTCGTCGGGATTGATCTTGAAGAAGCGCGCCAGCGCGCCGACCGACTGGCCGGAGCGGTTCATGAAGGTCAGCGGCTCGAGCAGCCAGACTTCCCTGCCCGCGATGGACGTTTTCGCCAGCAGCGCGTTGTAGCGGCTTTCGCGCTGCAGGCGGCAGCCGGGCAGGCTGTTGGCGAGGTTGTCGACCAGCCAGAAGCCGGCGTTGTGGCGGGTTTGTTCGTATTCCGGGCCAGGGTTGCCGAGGCCGACGATGAGGCGGATGGACATAGCGGTCGCGTCAGGAAAAAGAGGATTATCGCTGAAAGGCGATTGATCGGAAAACAAAAAACCCGCCAGGCGTGCGCCGCGGCGGGTTTTTCTCATGCACTGCGCCACCCGAAGGCAGCACCGAGGAATTACTTCGCTTCTTCGGTCTCGGCAGCAACGGCGCCGCGTGGGATCGACGAGGTGACGATGGTCAGGTTCTGGCCATGGGTCAGCGCAGTCACGCCTTCTGGCAGTTTCAGGTCGTTGACGTGGATCGATGCGCCGGCTTCCAGGTTGCCCAGGTCGACTTCGATGAACTCAGGCAGCTTGCCTGGCAGGCAGGACACGTCCAGCTCGTTCAGCACGTGCGAGATGACAGCGCTGTTCAGCTTGACGGCTGGCGAGGTCTCGGCGTTGATGAAGTGCAGGGTGACCTTGGTGTGGATCGGCTGCGAAGCGTCGACGCGCTGGAAGTCAGCGTGCAGGACCAGTTGCTTGAATGCGTGCATCTGGAAGTCGCGCAGCAGGACTTGCTGGGTCTGGCCTTCGATTTCGAGGTCCAGCACGGAACCGTGGAAAGCTTCTTTCTTGAGCGCGTGGTACAGGGCGTTGCCGTCCAGGGCGATCAGGACCGGGGCTGCTGCGCCGCCGTAGATGATGCCTGGGGTCTGGCCAGCCTTGCGCAGGCGGCGGCTCGCTCCGGTGCCCTGCAGGGTGCGGTTGAATGCAACTACTTTCATGTGAAACTCCATTAGTGTGGGATCGCATGCGGGAGAAGTTCCCACCCGATTTCCCGGTTTGCGCCCGCCCCCGCGACCAGGGGCCGGCATGGCTGAGCGCCTGTGCGGCACGCTCAAGAAAAAACGTATTCTTTACAGCACAAAGGCGCGCCGGCTTGTCAGCCTGGCGCGCCCTGTTTGAAGCGGTGTGAATCAGTCGACGAACAGCGACATGACCGAGTCGCCCTTGACGATACGCTTGAACGTTTCGGCCAGCAGCGGCGCACAGGTCAGCTGGCGGATCTTCGGGCAGGCGGCGCCGGCGGCCGACAGCGGGATCGTGTCGGTGACCACCAGTTCGTCCAGCGGCGAGTTCGAGATGCGGTCGATCGCAGGACCCGACAGGACCGGGTGGGTGCAATACGCGACCACTTTCTTGGCGCCGCGTTCCTTCAGGACTTCGGCGGCCTTGGTCAGCGTACCCGCAGTGTCGACCATGTCATCCATGATCACGCAGTTGCGGCCTTCGACTTCACCGATGATGTTCATGACTTCCGACACGTTCGCCTTCGGGCGGCGCTTGTCGATGATGGCCAGGTCGCAGCCGAGGCGCTTGGCCAGCGCACGGGCGCGGACCACGCCGCCGACGTCGGGCGACACGACCAGCAGGTCGTCGTAGTTCTTGCGCTGCAGGTCGCCCAGCAGCAGTGGCGACGCGTAGATATTATCGACTGGAATATCGAAGAAGCCCTGGATCTGGTCGGCGTGCAAGTCCATGATCAGGACGCGCTCGACGCCGGCTTCTTCCAGCATGTTGGCGACCACCTTGGCCGAGATCGCGACGCGCGCCGAGCGCGGGCGGCGGTCCTGGCGGGCATAGCCGAAGTAAGGAATCGCGGCCGTGATACGGCCCGCCGATGCGCGCTTCAGGGCGTCGACCATCAGCATGATTTCCATCAGGCTGTCGTTGGTAGGAGCGCAGGTCGATTGCAGCACGAAGACGTCTTTGCCGCGGACGTTTTCATTGATTTCGACCATGACTTCGCCGTCCGAGAATTTCGAAACGACTGCTTTACCGAGAGGAATACCGAGGCTTTTTGCGACCCCTTCTGCTAGCGCCGGATTAGCGTTGCCGGTAAAAACCATCAGGTTTTCGTAAGCCATGGGAGTCCTGAGAGAAGAGCGTTGATACTTTTGAAAAACAATCAGCCGGCTATACCGGCTGATTATGCTTTAAGAGCCGTACCGCCTGGTGCGGTACCGCCGATTTCATCTGCCGGACACATTCGTATCGACAGCCAGATAAAACGAATGGCAGGGGAACAAGGATTCGAACCTTGGTATGCCGGAATCAAAATCCGGTGCCTTAACCAGCTTGGCGATTCCCCTACGCAACTTACAGCTTGCCGCTTTGCTTGACTATTCTAACCGTCATTCGCTGCGACAGGCAAAATTTTATTCTACAACATACTGTTTTGCAAGAGCTTTTTCATCGGATGCTGTGTCAGCGATTTCGCTGCCCACGCTGTCCAGTTGCCGGGCACTCGCCGCACCACCTGGTTTGCTTCCGACTCACCGGGCAGCGCACAAAACACGCAGGCACCGGAACCTGTCATCCTGGCCGCGCCGTATTGGCTCAACCACGTGATCGCCTCCCCTACTTGCGGAAACAACCTAACAGCAACTCCTTGCAAATCATTTCTTCCGAAGCCGCTGATGTTTTGCGCTTCAGGAAAGTCCGTTATTCTGACGGGTTTGCTGTCTCTTGTCAAATCGTGCGCGGTAAAAATTGCTGGGGTCGGTACGGAGACGCCGGGCTCGACCACCACATACCAGCAATCGGGGCCGTCCACGGGCTGCATGGCTTCGCCGATGCCTTCCACGAAAGCGGTCTCGCCAAAGATAAAGAAAGGAATGTCGGCGCCCAGCGGCAGTCCGATTGCCATCAGCTCTTCATCGCTGAAACCGCCCCGCCACAAGCGGTTCGCCGCCATCAGCGCCGTGGCCGCGTCGGACGACCCACCGCCCAGGCCGCCGCCCATGGGCAGGCGCTTGTCCAGGCGCACATCGATGCCGGGCACGGCGCGGCCGTGGCGTTCCTCGAAGGCCGTGGCCAGGCGCTGCAATGCGCGCACCACCAGGTCGGATGCTTCCGGCACGCCCGGCACGTCGTTCACACGGCGGATCGCGCCATCGCTGCGCAAGTCGAAATGCAGGGTGTCGCCGCGGTCGATCAGCTGGAACACGCTTTGCAGCAGGTGGTAGCCGTCGGCGCGGCGGCCGACGACGTGCAGGAACAGGTTCAGCTTGGCCGGGGCCGGGCAATCGTGCAGCGACTTCATGGGGTGGCCGGGTCGATGATGATGCGAATTTCCAGTTCGCCCGACGCGGTCGTGCGCGCGGCGTCGATGCGCTTGGGCAGCGGGTGCGCGGCGGTTTCGTCTTGCCAGGAAGCGAAGCGCAGGCGCCAGCCGTCGCGCGTGTAGACGCTGTTGTTGGCCGGCGAAGCGGCGAAGCGCTTGCCGTCGGCGCCGACCGCATAGCCTTGCAGCCAGTCGCGCAGGCCGGCCACCGGCAATTGCCAGCCCAGAGCCTGGGCAGTGAGCGTGTCGATGTCCTGCGCCACCAGCGGCTCGCGCCCGGCCTGGGTCAGCGTGGCCCCCTGCGGCGTGACGCTGATCGCGGCGACCTGGCTGAACGAGGACGACAGCGCCACGTCGACGCGGCCCGGCTGCTGGGTCCAGGTGAAGTTGCCGGTCAGCGAGTCGGGCTGGCCTTCCTTCTGGTAGTTCACCGACAGGCGCCCGCTCAGCGTGAGGGTGTCGCGGTAGTCGGCCACGGTGGATTGGGAGAGCGGCGCGCTGGCGCAGCCGGCCAGGGCAGCGGCAATAGCAGTGGCAAAGGCGAGCAGGGAGAGGCGGCGGGTGATCGGCATCGGTCGGATAGAAATGAAAAACAAACGGCGGAGCACGTCCGCCGCGGGGTTGTACGGTTGGCAGGATTATTTCACAGCGACAGGCGCAGGCGCGCCAGCGTGCTGCGCAGGGTGTCGTTCTGCGGGTCCTTGGCGCGCGCCTCCAGCCACAGCTTCTGGGCATCGCCGCGCTTGCCGCGCTGCCACAGCACTTCGCCAAGGTGGACCGCGATTTCCGGATCGCGGCGCAGGGTGTAGGCGCGGCGCAGGTGGGTTTCGGCCGCTTCCAGGTTGCCGAGGCGGTATTCGACCCAGCCCATGCTGTCCATGATGAAGGGATCTTCCGGCGCCATGCTCATGGCCTTGCCGATCAGCTCGCGCGCTTCGTCGAGGCGGATATTCCGTTCGGCCAGCGAATAGCCGAGGGCGTTGTAGGCATGGTGGTTGTCCGGCGCCAGGCGCATCACGCCGCGCAGGGCGGCTTCCATCTCGTCGACGTGGCCGGTCTTTTCGGCCAGCAGCGCGAAGTCGTACAGCAGGTCGGCATTGGTGGGGAAGCGCTTGGTGGCGGCCTGCATCAGCGCATAGGCTTGCGCGGCCTGGCCGGCGTCGCGCAGCACCTGGGCTTCGGCGGCGGCCACCTGGGCCTGGGCCGCCGGCTCGCCGGGTTTCAGCGAGGCCAGCAGGCGCCGCGCGGCCGGCACGTCGCCGCTCTTGCCGAGCAGCTGGGCACGGCGCAGCTGGGCGCCGAACAGGGTCTTCTGGTCGCCTTCGGGCAGCTTGTCGAGCCAGCCGACGGCGGCCTGCAAGTCGCCGCGCTCCTCGGCCAGCTGCGACAGGATCAGCAGGGCCTTGGAAGGATCGCGCTCGTCGTCGGGATTGCGGCCCAGCACCTCGACGAAGCGCGAAAAGTAGCGCTCGGCATTTGGCGGGTCGTTCAGCTGGGTCGACAGCACGCCCAGCGCGTACAGGGTCGTGACATTGTCCGGCTGCTGCCCGTCGAGCAGCAGGAACTGGCGGCGCGCTTCCTCGTACTGCTTGCTGTTGACCAGGATGCGGGCATGGGCGGCGCGTACTTCGCGCGCATTGGGGTTGGCCGCCAAAAATTGTTCCAGGCGCGACGTGGCCTGGGCTTCGTTTTCGCTCGACTGCGCCAGGGTCAGCATGGCGATCTCGGAATCCGGCTTCAGGGCCAGGGCGGCCTGCGCCTCGCGCGCGCCCTCTTCCCTGGCGCCGCGCGCCAGCGCCGCCTGGGCCAGCACCACGTGGCCCTCGACCGTGTCGCGGTAAGGCGCGACGATGCGCACCAGCATGGCGTTCGCCGCTTCCTTGTCCTTGGCGCGCGACAGCAGTTGCTGCACCTGGTACAGCACCACGCCACGCACGGCGGGCGGCGCCCCGGCCAGGCGCTTGCGGAAGATTTCTTCTGCGTCGGAGATATTGTCCGACAGGATAACCATCCCCAGATAGTACTGGGTCGCTTCGTCGGACTCGGGGTCGAGCTTGCGCCATTCGCGCACGGCGGCCAGGGTATCGTCGGGCTGGCGCGCGGCCAGGGCCATTTCGGCGGCGCGGCGCGCCAGGCGCGGGTCGCGGGTCTGCTGCGCCAGGGCCAGCATGGTCAGATACGGGCCTTGCCAGTCGCCGTGACGGAATGCGAATTCGGCGCGCAGCAGCTGGTTCAGCAGGGTGCCGGTGAGTGCGACCTTCGGCAGGCGAGCCAGCTGGGCTTGCTTTTCGGCTTCGGCCTCCTCCGCCGCCTTGTCACCGGCGGCGAGCTTGGCTTCCGCCGCAGCGGCCGCGTCGGCTGGCGATTCAGCGCGCGGTCCAGCTGGTAATGCGGCCCCCGATTGCGGCCGTGGCGCCACAGCGCACGCCGCCAGCACACTGGAGAGAGTTACAATGACGAAAGCGTTTTTCAAAGCGAATCCATATCGGGAAGGATGTCCCGATTCTACGCCCAAGCCCCGCAGCGCGTGCGCGCCCGCAACACGAATTTACAAGTATTTGTCAGATTTTCATGCCTGAACTCCCGGAAGTAGAAGTCACCCGGCGCGGTGTCGCGCCGCACCTGGAAGGCCGTGTGGTCGAGGAAGTCGTGTTCCGCCGCGAGGGCCTGCGCTGGCCCTTCCCGGCCCACATCGCGGCCACCCTGGCCGGCCAGCGCATCGAGCACGTCAAGCGGCGCGGCAAGTACCTGCTGCTCGGCTTTGCGGGCGGCACCCTGATCGTCCACCTCGGCATGTCGGGCCACCTGCGCGTGCTGCCGCCCGGCATCGAACTGAAAAAGCACGACCACTTCGACCTGGTTGTCAGCGACGGTGCGCAACAGCAGGTGCTGCGCCTGCACGACCCGCGCCGCTTTGGCGCCGTGCTCTGGCATGCGCACGACGACGGCGAGCTCGAGCAGCACATCCTGCTGCGCGGCCTGGGCGTGGAACCATTGGAAGACGGCTTCTCGGCCGAACTGCTGTACCGCGCCACGCGCAAGCGCAGCGCGCCGATCAAGCAGGTGCTGCTGGCCGGCGACATCGTGGTGGGCGTCGGCAACATCTACGCCTGCGAGAGCCTGTTCCGCGCCGGCATCAACCCGAAGACGCCGGCCGCGCGCATCAGCCGCGCCCGCTACGAGAAGCTGGCGGCGGCGATCCGCACCATCCTGGCCGACGCCATCGTCCAGGGCGGCAGCACGCTGCGCGACTTTATTGCAGTAAATGGGCAGTCAGGATATTTCCAGCAGACATATTTCGTCTATGATCGTGCAGGAGTGCCGTGCAGAAACTGTGGCACGCCAATCCGACAAATCAAGCAGGGCCAGCGCTCCACTTTTTATTGCGCCACCTGCCAGCGGTAAACTCCTGAAGAGCGGGTGAGAGATGCAACAAATACAAGAATACGGCGCCTGGCGCGCCACCATTGCGCAGGCGCTGAACGCTTACCGTGCCACCCTGCAGGCGCTGGAACTGGCCGACGCGGCCACGCTGGCGCGCGTCGGCCAAGCCCAGGCGCGCGTGCGCGACGACCGCCTGTCGGTGGCCTTCGTCGCCGAGTTCTCGCGCGGTAAATCCGAGCTGATCAATGCGATCTTCTTCGCCGACTATGGCCAGCGCATCCTGCCCTCGGCCGCCGGACGCACCACCATGTGCCCGACCGAGCTGCTGTACGACGCGGCCCTGCCGCCCTGCATCCGCCTGCTGCCGATCGTCACCCGCGCCAGCAATTTGTCGACCGGCGACTACCGCGACGACCCGTCGGCCTGGACCCTGATCCCGCTCGACCTCGACAACGCCGACGGCATGAGCGCGGCCTTCCGCCAGGTCAGCCTGACGCGCCGCGTACCCAGCGAGGAAGCCCAGCGCTACGGCCTGTACGACCCGCTCGACCCGGACCATGCCGACGCCCTCGGGCCGGACGGCACGGTCGAGATCTCGCAGTGGCGCCACGCCATCATCAACCTGCCGCACCCGCTCTTGAAGCAGGGCCTGGTGATCCTCGACACGCCGGGCCTGAACGCGATCGGCACCGAGCCGGAACTGACGCTGAACCTGATCCCGAACGCGCACGCGGTGCTGTTCGTGCTGGCCGCCGAAACCGGCGTCACGCGCAGCGACATCGATGTCTGGCGCACCCACATCGGCGCCGGCCCGGGCCGCATGGTGGTGCTGAACAAGATCGACGCCATGTGGGACCCGCTGAAGAACGACGCCGGCAACGAGGCGGAAATCACGCGCCAGCAGCGCGGCGTGGCGCAGCAGCTGGGGCTCGACATCGGCCAGGTGTTCCCGGTCTCGGCCCAGCAGGCGCTGGTGGGCCGCATCCACGGCGACACCGAGCTGTTCGAACGCAGCCGCGTCGGCGCGCTGGAAACAGCCCTGCTGCACAGCCTGATCCCGCAAAAGCAAACGATCCTGGCGCGCCAGCTGCGCGAGGACCTGGCCACGCTCGACGGCGCCCTGGGCGCGGCCCTGGCGGCGCGCACGCGCGACCTGGTCGAGCAGCTGCAGGAGCTGAAAAGCCTGCGCGGCAAGAACCAGACCGTGCTGGCGCTGATGATGCGCCGCATCGAGGCCGAGCGGAAGGACTTCGACGCCGGCCTGCTGCGCCTGCAGGAAGCGCGCACGCGCTTCGCCGCGCTCTCGACCCAGCTCTACACCCTGCTCGGCGTGGACGGCGTCCAGCGCCAGGCCGAAAGCGTGCGCCTGGCGATGCAGGCGTCGCGCTTCGCCACCGGCATGCGCACGCCGGTGCGCGCCTTCTTCGACGAGGCGCGCGCGGTGATCGATGCATCCGAAGCCAAGGTCGGCGAGATCGGCAGCATGACCGACGCCATGGTGCGCGGCTTCGCGGCCGAGCACGGCCTGACGCTGTCGCCGCCGCCGTCCCTGACGCTGGCGCGCTACCGCGAGGAGATCGACGCCATCGAGGCGCTCTACGCACGCCAGTTCGGCACGGCGACGCTGCTGATGACGAGCCGCGCGACCCTGATGGAGCGCTTCTTCGATTCGATCGCCTCGCGCATGCGCCGCGTGTTCCGCGCCGCCAACGCGGATGTGGAAGCCTGGCTGAAGGTGATCATGGCGCCGCTCGAAACGCAAATCCGCCAGCACAAGGAGCAACTGCGCCATCGCCTGGCCTCGATCCAGCGCATCCACGACGCCACCGACAGCCTGGAGCAGAAGATCGCCGCCTTCGAGGCGCGCCAGGGCGAACTGGAATACCAGCGCCGCCAGGTGACGGACCTGGGCGCGGCGGTGAGCACGGCGCTGGACGAGCCGGCGCTGCTGGAGGCGGAAGCGGCGTGAAGCGATTGACCGAGTTTGCGCAGTTCGATGCGTTAGCCGACCCGAGCTTTTCGGAAGCGGTGATCACCTGGCAGCGTGCGCATGGCCGCCACACCCTGCCCTGGCAAAACACGCGCGACGCCTACCGCGTGTGGCTGTCGGAGATCATGCTGCAGCAGACGCAGGTGGCCGCAGTGCTGGGCTATTACGCGCGCTTCCTGGAGCGCTTTCCAACGGTGCACGACCTGGCCGCGGCGCCGGTCGAAGACGTGATGGCCTATTGGAGCGGGCTGGGTTACTACACCCGCGCGCGCAACCTGCACGCCTGCGCGCGGCGCGTGGTGGCGGAATACGGCGGCGCATTCCCGAGTGATCCCTTGTTGCTGGCGGACTTGCCGGGAATCGGGCGCTCGACGGCCGCCGCGATCACGGCGTTCTCGAACGGCACCCGCGCCGCGATCATGGACGGCAACGTGAAGCGCGTGTTCGCGCGCGTATTCGGGGTCGAGCAGTATCCGGGCGAGAAGCGGGTCGAGGAAGCCTTGTGGCGGCGCGCGGATGCGCTGCTGCCTGCCGAGGGAATCGAGTCGTATACGCAGGGGCTGATGGATCTGGGGGCGACGCTCTGCACGCGCTCGCGGCCCGACTGCGGGCGCTGTCCGCTGCAGACGCGCTGCGTGGCCTATGCCACCGGGCGCACGGCCGAGCTGCCGGTGCGCAAGCCGAAAAAGGCGTCTCCAGAAAAACGGGCGGATTTGCTGGTGGCGGTGTTCGATGGCGAGGTGCTGCTCGAACAGCGGCCGGGCAGCGGGATCTGGGGCGGCTTGTTGTCGCTGCCCGAGGTCGAGGGGCACGTGGCGCTGGGCGATGCGGCGCCGGCTTCGCTTGCGCCTTTGCCTGCCGCGATGGCGGAGGCGCTGGCGCGCTTCGGCGAGCTGGAGGAAGTGCAGGCGCTGCTGCCGCTGGTGCATGTGTTCACGCACTACAAGCTGCATATTTTTGCGCACAAGGTGACGCCACTTGCGCGGCCTGCGGCGCCGGCGGGGTGCGTGTGGTGGAAGCTGGCGGACATCGAAGGGGCGGCGCTGCCGGCGCCGGTGAAGAAGCTGTTGCTGGAGCTGGGGCGGCCGAGTTTGTTCTGATGGCAGGTGGATGGCTGTACCGGTGCAGCTGGCGGACATGTGGCGGTTACGCCGTCCACCCTGGCTGGTCGAGCTGCGACAGTTTCTCGATGATGTCTTCGTTGCGGCGCGCGGGGGTGTGGCGGCGGTCGAACCTGGGTTCGGCGATCATGGGCGACACGTTTTCCTTTTTTTTGGATCGTCAAGGCCGCATTCACGCCGCAGGTGTACGGCGATGCGCCAATGCTTGTCGCCGGGGCGCCAGATAGCAATATCGCGCCAGGCATTCCGGGCTTCGCCCGTGGCGGCCACCGTGAACTGGCGCGGCGACATGGCCTTGCCTTTGTGGAGGATGACGTCGCCCGCGACCTGGGCGTAGAAGTTGCCCGCCCCTGTACTCAGCCGCCGCCCCCTGCTCCATTCCTGCCAAACCGCCTTTTGCCCGCAAAAACCCGACAAAAAGCCCCTGCCCTACAACGTATCCAAAGAAAAAATCCTGCGATGCTCACGAATCGCATACCGGTCCGTCATCCCCGCGATATAGTCCGCAATCTTGCGCGCCTGCTTGTTCACATCGCCCGCCGCCACCTGGTAATCCGGCGGCAGCAGCACCGGGTCCTGCATGAAGGCATCGAACAATTCACGCACCACGCGGCTCGCCTTGACCCGCATGCGGTTCACCTGGAAATGCCGGTACAAATTCGCATACAGGAAGCGCTTCAGGGCCGTGGTCTCGGCCCGCATCGCATCCGAGAAGCGGATCAGCGGCGGCCCCTTGCGCACATCCTCGATGTCCTGCGGCGCCGCGTCGAGCAGGCGCGCCGCCGAGGTCTCGACCAGGTCGGCCGTCATCGCCGTGATCATCAGCCGGATCGTCTCGTACAGCGCGCGCCGTCCCGGCAAGCCCGGATACTGCGCCTCCACGGCGTGGCGGTGGCGCGCGAACAGCTCCACCTCGTCCATCTGCGCCATCGTCAGCAGGCCCGAGCGCAGCCCATCGTCGATGTCGTGGTTGTTGTAGGCGATTTCGTCGGCCAGGTTGGTCAGCTGCGCTTCCAGGCTGGGCTGGGTCTTGTCGATGAAGCGCTGGCCCAGCTCCCCGAGCACCCGCGCATTCGTCAGCGAGCAGTGCTTCAGGATGCCTTCGCGCGTCTCGAACGTGAGGTTCAAGCCATCGAAGGCGCCGTAGTGCTCTTCCAGGTGATCCACCACGCGCAGGCTTTGCAGGTTGTGCTCGAAGCCGCCGTAGTCCTTCATGCATTCGTTCAGCACGTCCTGGCCCACGTGGCCGAAAGGCGTGTGGCCGAGATCGTGCGCCAGGGCCGTGGCCTCGACCAGGTCTTCGTTCAGGCGCAGGCTGCGCGCCAGCGTGCGCCCGATCTGCGCCACCTCGATCGAATGCGTCAGGCGCGTGCGGAACAAGTCGCCCTCGTGGTTCAGGAAGACCTGGGTCTTGTATTCGAGCCGGCGGAAGGCGGTGGAGTGGATGATGCGGTCGCGGTCGCGCTGGAACTCGCTGCGCGAACCGGGCCCCGGCTCGGCGAACTTGCGTCCGCGCGACCTCGCGGAGTGCGCGGCATACGGCGCCAGGTTGCAGTCGAAATCGATCATGCGCGCCTCCTCAAGCCTGCGTGTCTGGAACGACGCCCGCCGCCAGCGTGGCCAGCAGCAGCTCCTGCGGCACGCTCGCGATGCTCGGGCTGCCCAGGGGCTTGAGCAGGATGAACTTGATCGCCCCGCCCTCGTTTTTCTTGTCGACTTCCATCAGCTCGATCCAGCGCGCCGTGCCCAGGTCCGGCGCCACGACCGGCAGGCCGGCCGCCTGCACCAGCGCGCGCAGGCGCGCGAAGCTGGCGTCGTCGACCAGGCCCAGGCGGCGCGACAAGTCGGCCGCCATCACCATGCCGCAGCCGACCGCTTCGCCGTGCAGCCAGGCGCCATAGCCCAGGCCCGCCTCGATCGCGTGGCCGAAGGTATGGCCGAAGTTCAGCACCGCGCGCAGGCCGCCTTCGCGTTCGTCCTTGCGCACGACGTCGGCCTTGATTTCGCAGGAGCGGGCAATGGCATGCGCCAGCGCCCGCGGCGCGCGCGCCACGAGGGCGTGAATATTCGATTCGATCCAGTCGAAGAATTCGGCATCGAGGATGGCGCCGTGCTTGATCACCTCGGCCAGGCCGGCCGCCAGTTCGCGCGGCGGCAGCGTGTCGAGCGTGGCGGTATCGGCCAGCACCGCGCGCGGCTGGTAGAAGGCGCCGATCATGTTCTTGCCGAGCGGGTGGTTGATGCCGGTCTTGCCGCCCACCGAGGAATCGACCTGGGACAGCAGCGTGGTCGGGATCTGCACGAATGGCACGCCGCGCATGTAGCTGGCCGCCGCATAGCCGGTCAGGTCGCCGATCACGCCGCCGCCGAGGGCGACCAGGGTGGTCTTGCGGTCGCACTTGTTGGCCAGCAGGGCGTCGAACACCGCCATCAGCGAGCCCCATTGCTTGTGCTCCTCGCCGTCCGGCAGGACGATGCTGACCACCTCCTTGCCGGCCGCGCGCAGCGGCGCCGCCACCTGCTCGAGATACAGCGGGGCCACGGTGGTGTTGGTGACGATGGCCGCCTTGCGGCCGCCGACGTGGCGCACCAGGGCCGCCGGATCGGCCAGCAGGCCGGGCCCGATCGTGATCGGATACGCGCGCTCGCCGAGTTCGACGTTGAGGGTGAGGTGTTCTGGATGGGTCATCGATGCCGCTCTTGCGCGCCGGGCGCGCCCGCCAGCGAGCGCGTCCAGCTGTTCTAGGATAGTCTGGACCATCGATTGTACGTTAGGACGGCCGGTATCGATGACAAGGTCCGCGATCTCGCGGTACAGCGGCTCGCGCTGGGCCAGCAGCTCCTCGAGCTTGCGGCGCGGATCGGCCGTCTGCAGCAGCGGACGGTTCTTGTCGTGGGAAGTGCGTTGCAGGATGCTGCCGATGCCGGCGCGCAGGTAGACCACGGTGCCGCGCCCGGCCAGCAGGGCGCGGCTGGCCGGGTCGAGCACGGCGCCGCCGCCGGTGGCCAGCACGATGCCTTCCTGGCCGGTCAGCTCGCGGATCATCTCGGCCTCGCGGCGGCGGAAGCTGGCTTCGCCCTCGATCTCGAAGATCCACGGGATCGAGGCGCCGGTACGCGCCTCGATCGCATGGTCGGAATCGATGAAGCGCTTGCCCAGCCGGCGCGCGAGCAGCCGGCCGATGGTGGTCTTGCCGGACCCCATCAGTCCGACAAGAAACACATTTTCGGATTTCACATCAGTTTGCGGTGAACTTGAACTCCGTAATCTTACCCTGTGGCGTCGCCACCCGGAGCGTGAAATCACCCGCGGCGCATGCCGGGTCCGGCGTGACCGTCATCTTGTGCTCGGTGCCGCCGCCGGTGGTGGTCGAGCCGATGGTCGATGGCGACACCGCCGCCACGCCCAGCTTGTTCGACGACGCCACCGTCACCGCGCTCGCGAACGGCAGCGGGTTGTTGTTGCGGTCGGCCAGGCGCACCGCCAGCTGCAGCGGCTGGCAATTCGCGGCGGTCAGGCCGTGCAGCGGGATCGACGCGCCGTTGGTGTACGAGGTAGCGCCACAGCTGCTGCCTTCGCAGACCTGGGTCATCGTCGCCTGCGAACCGCTGAACACCACCTCGATCGACTCGCGCAGGTAGTTCAGGCCCCACTTGCCGTCGCCGGCGGCGACGAAGCTGCTGTGGTTGAACGGGAAAGGACGGTCGCCCAGGGCCGCTTCGTAGATGCCGTTGCGGTTGGTGTCGAGGAAGGGGTCGCCCATGTCGCCCTGCTCGCCATTCGTCGGGAAGGGTTCGCCGCCGCTCGGGCAGGCGTCCACCAGCGGACGGTAGGTGCCCGGTGCGCCGGCATAGCCGCTGCACGAGTACTGGCCGTCGCCGTTCAGGTCGACGAAGTTCTCGATGCCCTGGACAAAGGCCAGCACCGTCACGCGGCCATCGGCCGGACGGAAGTTCTGGGTCACCAGGTCGACGTCGCAGCCGCCGTTGAGGGTGTTGCAGGCGCCTTGCGACGAGGTGCCGACCGCGCCGCCTTCGGTGACGAAGTTGACCGTGGTGCCGTCCGAGACCGGGTTGCCGTACTGGTCGGCCAGGCGCACGCCGATGGTGACCGTCTGGCCGTCGACGTCGCCGCCTTCGATGTTGTAGTGCTCGGCGCTCATCGACATGTTGCGCTGGATCGGCAGGCCGGTCGACACCGTCAGCGCGTCCGACAGGCCGGTGATGGTGCGGCCATTGCGCGAGGCGGTCGCGGTCACGCGCACCGGGGTCGGGATCGTGCCCGACGACACCATGGTCGTCACGTTGCCGTCGCCGTCGGTGGTAGCGCGGACCGGGCTGACGGTCAGGCCGCCGGTGGAAGTGGTCGGCGCGAAGTCGACATCGACGCCGGCCAGGCCGTTGTTCTGCTGGTCGACCACCTTGAAGGTCAGCTGGGCCGACTCCGAGCGTCCCTGCCCGCCCGAACCCTTCAGCACGATCGACCTGCCGCTCACGCTGCTGGACGCGAACTGGATCGAGCCGATGTTGGCGGCGCTGACGTCGAGCGAGATCGACTGGCTCGAGTTGCCGAGCGAGGCGGTGATGGTGTCGCGTCCGCGCAGGCAGCCGTTGTTGGTGTAGGTGGCCACCAGCACGCCGTTCGAGATGGTGCCCGGTACCAGGGTGGCGCTGCCGTCGCCCACGCACAGCGAGCTCAGCGACAGGCCGGTGGCCACGGTGGCCGGCTGGCCGGCGCTGGTCACCGGAATATTCAGGGCCACGGTGTTAAACGCCGGCAGCGCGCCATTCGGGACCGGGGTAAAGGAGAGCGTGCCGATGGTCAGCGGCGCCGCGCCGATGGCGATGTTCATGCTGGCGGTGCCGGTCTTGCCCTCGACCACCGAGGTCGCGCTGAGCGACGCGGCGCCCGAGGCGGTGTAGCTGGTCGGCTTGACGGTGATCACCGCCACGCCGGTGGCGTCCGTCAGGGCCGAGGCGGTTTCCGGCATGAACGCGAGCAGCGCGGCCGAGGACGTGGCGAACTGGACGATCGCGCCGGCGGCCGGCTTGCCGGCGGCGTCGAGCACGGTGGCCTTCAGGCTGGCGGTCTGGCCGCCCGACAGGCTGGCGATGGCCTTGCCGGCGCCGTCGACCAGCGCCAGCGTGACCTTGACCTCGGCGGTCACGGTGCCGGTGCCGGTGCCGCCGCCGCTACCGGTGCCGCCGCCGCTGTTGCCGGTGCTGCCGGCAGGAGGGGCCACCGAGCCGGGATTGCCGCCGCCACCGCCGCAGGCCGCCAGGGCCGCCGCGGCGATCAGGGTCAGGGCCGCCAGGCGCAGGCGCGCCGGCGAGGAAGAAGAGGAATGAATGAAGTGCTGCATTGTTGTTCCAGTTTTTCTCGATTGTTGGTTGTTGGTCACTCATGCAGCCGGCATACGGCCCGGCCCCTGAAACGGCACAGCGACGCGTTTCGACGGCGTCGCTGTGCTGGAATACGCATGCTTCCCTTGGCTGGCGCCGCGGGATCAGCGCGCCCCCGGCACGCGCTCGGCCACGATCTTCGGCGTGATGAAGACCAGCAGTTCGGTCTTCGCGCTCTCGCGGCCCTGGGTCTTGAACAGGTAGCCCAGCACCGGCACGTCGCCCAGCAGCGGCACCTTGCTCTCGTTGCTGCGCTCGGTCTGCTGGTAGATCCCGCCCAGCACCACCGTGCCGCCGTTCTCGACCATCACCTTGGTCTTCACGTGCTGGGTGTTGATGGCGAAGCCGGCGCGGGTTTCCTCGCCCTTCGAATCCTTGCTGACATCGACTTCCAGCACCACGTTGCCGTCCGGAGTGATCTGCGGGATCACTTCCAGGCGCAGGTTGGCCTTCTTGAATTCGATCGAGGTCGCGCCGCTCGACGACGCCACCTGGTAAGGCAGCTCGACGCCCTGCTCGATCACCGCCATCATCTTGTCTTCGGTGACCACGCGCGGGCTGGAGATGATCTTGCCCTTGCCGTCGGCTTCCAGTGCCGACAGTTCCAGGTTCAGGAAGCGGTTGTCGGCCGACGAGAACAGGCTGAAGGCCAGGCTCGGCGCGTTCAGGCCGCCGATCGCCGCCGCCGGCAGGTTGACCAGGGTCGAGTTGTCGAAGGTGCTGCCGGTGGCCTGGCCGGTCACGGCGCCGGCGCCGGCCAGATTGCCGCTCAGGCCCAGGCGGTTGTTGCCGCCCACGCCGTAGCCGGCGTCGCCGCCGGCCGCGCGGCGCGCATCGTTGAAGCCGATCTTGGCGCCCAGGTTGCGCGAGAAGCCGTCGTTCGCTTCCACCAGGCGCGCTTCGATCAGCACCTGCTTCGAGGCGATGTCGGTCTTCTGGATCAGCATGCGGATGTCTTCGATCTTCGACGCGATGTCGGTCACGAACAGCTGGTTGGTGCGCGGATCGATGATGGCGCTGCCGCGCTTGGACAGCACGCGGTTGCGGTCGCCGCCGCCGGCGGCGCCGGTTGCCGCATCGAGGCCGAACACGGTGCGGAAGGACTCGGCCTTCTGGTAGTTCAGCTGGAAGATCTCGGAGCGCAGCGGCTCGAGGTCGGAAATCTGCGCGCGCTGCTCGAGCTCGAGCTTTTCCTTGGTCAGCAGTTCTTCCTTCGGCGCGATCCAGAGCACGGTGCCGTTCTTGCGCATGTCCAGGCCTTTGGATTGCAGGATGACGTCGAGCGCCTGGTCCCACGGCACTTCCTTCAGGCGCAGGGTCAGGCTGCCGCTCACCGAGTCGCTGGCGATGATGTTCAGGCCCGAGATGTCGGCCACCGCCTGCAGCGCGGCGCGCACTTCGATGTTCTGGAAGTCGAAGCTGATCTTCTCGCCGCGGAAGCCCTGCGGGCCGCCCAGCTTGTTCGGGTCTTCCTTCACGGCGCGCACGTCGACCACCAGCTGGGTTTCGCTCTGGTAGACCGACTGCTCCCACTGGCCGCCGGCTTCGATCACCATGCGCACGTTCTGGCCTTGCGCGGCGGTGGTCACGCGCGACACCGGCGTGCCGAAGTCGCTGACATCGAGGCGGCGGCGCAGCGATTCGGGCAGCGCGGTATTCAGGAAGTCCACCTGGACCCGGTTGCCGAGCTGGCGCACGTCGACCGCGGTCTGGTTGTTCGGCAGGTCGACCACGACCCGGCCTTCGCCATTGCTGCCGCGGCGGAAGTCGAGGTTGCGCAGTTGCGGACGGACGGCCGGCGCGGTAGTGGCCACGGCGTTCGCCGCTGCCGGCTGGGCGGGAGCCGAACCGGCGACAGCACCGGCGCCGGCGCCATCGACGGTCACCAGGATCGACTTGCCGCTGATCGCGGCGGTGTAGGCGACGGTGCGCTTCAGGTTCAGCACCAGGCGCGTGCGTTCGCCGGCCTGGATCACGTTCACGCTGCGCATGTCGCCCAGGTTGACGTCGTGGGTGCTCTTGCCGGTGGCGTTGGCGGTGGCGCCGAAGTCGAGGGCGACGCGGGCCGGATTGGTGATCGCGAAACCGAGCGGCAGCCTGGCCGGCGCATCGCGCAGGGCGATGTTCAGCACCACGCTCGCGCCCTGCTGGCTGGCGCTGATCGATTCAATCGCATTCTCAGGCTGCTGGGCATGGGCGAGGCCCAGGCCCGCGGCCATCATCACGACGGCGCCGGCACGCAACAGCCAGCCCGGCAGGAAGCGCGCCGCGCCGCTGTTCATTGCAAATTGCGTCATTTCCCGGTCTCCTTACTTTCCTGCAACTCCAGCTTCGATCTGCGCTCGACCCAATCGCCGCTAGCGTCCTGTACCATTTCCTTGATTTCCACCGCCGCCGGCGTCACGCGCGTCACCAGGCCGAAGTTCTGGCCCAGGTGCTGGCCGGCCCGCACGCGGTAGATGCTGTTCTCGATGCGCAGCAGCGCAAAGCTGGCGCCGCCCTTCTGCATCATGCCGACCATCGTCATTGTATCGAGCGGGTAGGCTTCGAGCGCCTCGCGCGGCCGGTTCAGGTCCGGCTGCAGCGCGCTGCGCGCCTGGGCCAGCAACCCGGCGTCGGCCATCTTCGATGGGCTGAAGGGGTCCACCGCTTGCGCCTGGCTGTAGGCGTAGGGGATGAATTCCTTCGAGGCCGGCAGCGGCTTCACCTTCGGCTTCGTCTCGTTCTTTACCTGGTCCATCCAGCTGCGCACTTCGCGCACGTCGCTGTCGCCGCAGCCGGCCAGCAGCAGCGCGGGTAACAGCGCGGGCAACAGCGCCAGCAATGCGGCCAGTCTCGGCGCGCCTCCGGTCATCTTCATTTCTTGGCCCCTTTACCCTTCTTGCCCTTGGCGCCGGCTTTCGCCTTCAGGCGCGCGGCCCGCTGCTCGGCCAGTTCGTCGGCGTCGAGGTAGCGGAAGGTTTTCGCGATGGCTTCCAGCGTCAGGCTGCCGTCCTTGTTGGTCTCGATCGCCATGTTGTTGAGCGTGACGATACGCGGCAGGTGCGCCATGTCGGCGGCAAACGCGCCGATGTCGTGGTAGCTGCCGCTGATGCGGATATCGATCGGCAGTTCGGCGTAGTAGTCGCGCACCACGGTCTGGTTCGGGCGGAACAGCTCGAAGGCCAGGCCGCGGCCGACGCCGGCCTGGTTGATGTCCGACAGCAGCGCGGCCATCTCGGCCTTGCTCGGCAACTGCTTCTCGAGGCGCTCGACCGACTGGTCGACCTGCACCTTCTGGGCCTGCAGCGCTTCGAGGTTGACCGCCTGTGCGATCTTGTCCTTGTATTCCTTGCGCAGCTTGGTTTCGCGGGCGGCGCCGGCCTCCTGCGTCTCGAACTGGCCCTGCCAGTAGGCGAAGTAGCCGAGCACGATCGCCAGCGCCATCACGCCGGCCGCGCACAGCAGGCGCGGCGCCAGCGGCCACTGGCCGGGCGGACGTCCCTGCAGGCCCTCGAACTGGGCCGACAGGTCGGCGCTCCATTGTTTCAGGTCGATGTTCATGGCTGGTTTCCGTTCTTCGCCGCGCGGGCCGAGGCGGCAAGGTCCTTCCGGGCGCCGGCGCCGTCTTCGGCGTCGGCTTCCTCGGCTTCGCGCGGGCGCTTGATGCTGACGGTCAGCGTGAACTCGACCGCCTTGCGCGCCAGCTTGTTCTGGGTCAGCGTGGCCGCCTTCACCTCGGTCAGGTCGGGCAGCTCCAGCCAGGGCGACTGGCCCGACAGGTTGCGCAGCATCTCGGCCACGCGTTCCTGCGACTGGGCGTAGCCGTTCAGGGTGACGCGCTGGCCATCCTGCTTGACCGACTTCAGGTACACGCCGTCCGGGGTCTGGCGCACCAGCTCATCGAGCAGGTACACCGGCTGGTTGCGGTCGCCCTGCAGGTCTTCCACCGCCTGCTGGCGCGACTTCAGCGCCTCGATCTCTTCCTTCAGGGTGGCGATGTCCTTGATCTTCTTGTCGAGCTTTGTGTTCTCGTTCTTCAGCGCCAGGTTGCGCTGTTCCTGGATGGCGATGCGGCTGGCGTTCCAGCCGCCCACCAGCAGCACCACCGCGCCGCCGAGCAGGGCGCCGAGGACCAGCATGGCGACAAAGGCCTTTTGCTTGAGCTTGCGCTTGGCTTCCCGGTGCGGAAGCAGGTTAATCCGGATCATCCGAACCTCCGCAGGGCCAGGCCGCAGGCAACCAGGCAGGCGGGGCCCTCCTGGCGCAGCTGCTGTTCGCGCACGCCCGGCGCCAGCAGCATGCCGTCGAAGGGCGCCACCGGCGCGGTCGGGATGCGGGTGCGCCCGCCGATCAGCTCGACCAGGCCCGGCAACAGCGCATTGCCGCCGGCGAGCCAGATCTGGTCGATGCGGGTGTAGGGCGTGGAGGTGTAGAAAAACTGGATCGCGCGCGTGACTTCGAGCGCGGCGCTTTCCAGGAAGGGCGCCAGCAAGTCGGCGCGAAAGTTCTCCGGCAGGTCGCCGGCCTTCTTGCGCGCCTCGGCTTCATCGTAGGCCAGGCCATAGGTGCGCACGATCTCCTGGGTCAGCGTGTGGCCGCCAAAGGGCTGCTCGCGCTCGTAGACGGTATCGCCGTCGAGCAGCACCGAGACCTGGGTCATGGTGGCGCCGATCTGGAACAGGGCGACAATTTTATCCTTGCCGCCGCCGTGTGCACGCTCGAGGGCCGCGCGCGCGGCGTAGGATTCGATGTCCATCACGGTGGCCACCAGGCCGGCCGCTTCGGCGATCGCCACGCGGTCTTCCACTTTTTCGCGGCGCGCGGCGGCCAGCATCACTTCCATGTCGTCCGGCGAGTTGGCGGCCGGGCCGACCACGTCGAAGTCGAGGCTGACTTCATCCAGGGCGAAGGGGATGTACTGGCTGGCTTCGGACTCGACCTGCACTTCGAGCTGGTCTTCGCCCATGCCGGCCGGCAGGATGATTTTCTTGGTGATGACGGCGGCCGGCGGCATGCCGAGCGCCACGTTGCGGGCACGGGTGCCGCTTTTTTTCCAGAGCCGGCGCACGGCCTCGGCCACCTGGTCGAAATTCTCGATGTTGCCGTCGACGACAGCGCCGCGCGGCAGCGCTTCGAACGCATGGCGCTCGAGGCGCAATGCGCCCTTGCCGGCATCGGCCAGCTCCACCAGGCGCAGTCCGGACGTGCTGATGTCGAGGCCCGCCAAAGGCGGACTCGACTGACCGAACAGGGAACCTAGATTGATCACGAGCGTACTCCCTCACTGCTGTCTGCCGAAGCAGAACGATAATTAGAACGCCCGCGCTGGGGAAATGTCTTGCCGATAAACCCTCTCAACATGCTTATTTATTGCACATATATAAGGCATTACATTAAATCGTAGCAATAAGGGTGCGGGCCGACAAGATATTTCTGCACAGGAACACTACAATCCGGCGCGCGCATGCCACACTCGTTACCGCCTTGGAAACAGGCTTTGTCGGACTGCTATCGGTTCGTGCTCCGGCGCGTTGTCCTCTTGACTTCGCACCACCACAAAAGACCCTGTCTTATAATGAGATGGATCAACTCTGTGAACGCCATGAAATCCAAACCCGATTCCAAGTCTTCCCCAAACAAGTACAGCGCCAAGCGCATTGTCCTGTGGTCCGTCGGCGCCCTCGCCGGCCTGGCCCTGACCGGCGTGCTGCTGGTGGTATTTGCCCTGGCCATGGCCTACCCCAATTTGCCGGCGATCGACACCATCACCGACTACCGCCCGAAGATGCCGCTGCGGATCTTCACGGCCGATAACGTCCTGATCGGCGAGTTCGGCGAAGAACGCCGGACCCTGGTGCGCTTCAAGGACATCCCCGAGGTCATGAAGAAGGCGGTGCTGTCGATCGAGGACGACCGCTTCTACCAGCACGGCGGCGTCGACTACTGGGGCATCCTGCGCGCGGCCCTGCACAATGCCACCGGCGGCGCACGCCAGGGCGCCTCGACCATCACCCAGCAGGTGGCCAGGAACTTCTTCCTGTCTTCCGAGCAGACCCTGAAGCGCAAGGCCTACGAGGCCCTGCTGGCCTGGAAGATCGAGAAAAACCTCAGCAAGGACCAGATCCTCGAGGTCTACATGAACCAGATCTACCTGGGCCAGCGCGCCTTCGGCTTCCAGTCGGCGGCCCAGATCTACTTCGGCAAGGACCTGAAGGACATCTCGGTGGCCGAGGCGGCGATGCTGGCCGGCCTGCCGAAGGCGCCATCCGCCTACAACCCGGTCGTGAACCCGACCCGCGCCCGCACGCGCCAGCAGTACATCCTGCAGCGCATGCATTCGCTGGGCTACATCAGCGACGCCCAGTTCGAGACCGCCAAGGCCGAGGAACTCAAGATCAAGTCCGACAGCACCGCCTTCGGCGTGCATGCCGAATACGTGGCCGAGATGGCGCGCCAGCTGGTCTACGAACAGTTCAAGGAAGACACCTACACGCGCGGCCTGAACGTGTTCACCACCATCACCAAGGCCGACCAGGACGCGGCCTACCTCGCCGTGCGCCGCGGCGTGATGGACTACGAGCGCCGCCACCCTTACCGTGGTCCGGAATCGTATATCGAGATCCCGAGCAACAAGACCGAAGCCGACGAAGCCATCGAGGCCGAACTGGCCGAGAAGCCGGACAGCGACGACATCGTGGCCGCCGTGGTGCTGCAGGCATCCAGCGCGCAGGTGACGGCGGTGCTGGCCTCGGGCGAGGAAATCAAGATCAGCGGCCAGGGCCTGTCGTTCGCGTCGAACTGGCTGTCCGCCAAGGCGGCGCCGAACCGCCGCATCCGCCGCGGCGCCCTGGTCCGCGTGATGCAGGACGGGAGCTCGGCCTGGAAGATCACGCAGATGCCGGAAGTCGAATCGGCCTTCGTGGCCGCCAGCACCGAGGACGGCGCGATCAAGGCGCTGGTGGGCGGCTTCGACTACAACCGGAATAAATTCAACCACGTGACGCAAGCCTGGCGCCAGCCGGGTTCCTCGTTCAAGCCGTTTATCTACTCGGCTTCGCTGGAGCGCGGCCTGTCGCCGTCGACGCTGGTGAACGATGCGCCGATCTCCTTCGACGCCGGCCAGACCGGCGGCCAGGCCTGGGAGCCGAAGAACTACGACGCCAAGTACGAAGGCCCGATGACGATGCGGCGCGGCCTGACCAAGTCGAAGAACATGATCTCGATCCGCATCCTGAACCGCATCGGCGCGCGCTACGGCCAGGAATACGCAACCCGCTTCGGCTTCGACGCCGAACGCAATCCCCCGTATTTGACGCTGGCCCTGGGCGCCGGCGCCACCACGCCGCTGCAGATGGCCGGCGCCTACGCCGTGTTCGCGAATGGCGGCTACCGCATCAGCCCTTACCTGATCTCGAAGGTGACCGACAGCGCCGGCAAGGTCTTGTCGGAAGCGCGTCCTGAACGCGCCGGCGTGGAAGCGAACCGCGTGATCGACGCCCGGAATGCCTTCCTGATGGATTCGATGCTGAAGGATGTGGCGCGCTACGGCACCGCCGCAAAAGCCTCGGCCACGCTGAAGCGCACCGACATCGCCGGCAAGACCGGCACCACCAACGACTCGATCGACGCCTGGTTCGCCGGCTACCAGCCGAAGCTGGTGGGGATTGCCTGGATGGGCTACGACCAGCCCAAGAACCTGGGCAACAAGGAAACCGGCGGCGGCCTGGCCCTGCCGATCTGGATCGGCTACATGCAGAGCGCCCTGCGCGGCGTGCCGACTGAAGAACGCACCGTACCGCCGGGGCTGATCATGGCGGACGGCGACTACTACTACGCCGAAAACCCACCCGGCACCGGTGTCCAGTCGCTCGACGTCGGCGCCCCGCCGCCGCCAGCGCAGCAGAAGGCGCAGGACGCGGTGAGGAACGAGCTGTTCTGATTGCGGCCTGAATGAAAGAATATTTCATACGGCACCTGCCGGTGAAATATTTCTTCACTTCATAGGCACGGATCGTCTGCTCTTCGTAACGCGCCGTTATGGGGTGGGCTCTCGAGCCCACCCTACAAAACCTTACCCCAACTTCACCGGCGCCCCGCCCTGCTGCGTCGCCAGGTCCGACAAGGCCGTGAAGAACTCGCTGTCATCGCGGGTATTCCTCCACTCGTCCCCCACCCGCTTGTAATGGTAGCCGCCGGCCCTTGCCGCGACCCACATCTCCTTCAGCGGCGCCTGGCTGTTGACGATGATCTTCGAGCCATTGGCGATGAACTCGATCTCGAGCACGTTGCCGTTGCGCTTGCATTCGACGTCGATCACGTCCTGGTCGTTCAGGTCGTCGAAGCAGGTTTCGATACGGTCCAGCGTTGATTCGGCCAGGTCCAAAAATTCGGTTTCGGTCATGCTACACTCCAAGGTCTTGATCAAACCGTGATTCTAATCGTGAAGTCACCCATTGCGCTCTTCATCCTCATTGCTTCCGCACTGAGCGGCTGCGGCCAGACCGGCCCGCTCTACATGCCGACGCCGCCGGCCAAGAAGGCGCCCGCGCCGGCCAACGCGACGCTGGGCTCGACGCCGCTGGCTACGCCGGCGCCAACGCCGGTGCCTTCGCCGGGCGCCACCACGGCCCAGCCATCGCCGACCAGCGTCCCTCCTCAACAATAAGCTCCGCACCGAGATTCATGTCGCATTTTTCGTACCAAGACGGCGTCCTGCACGCCGAAAGCACGTCCCTGTCCCGCGTCGCCGAGGAATTCGGCACCCCGGCCTACGTCTATTCGAAGGCGGCCCTGCTGGAGAACTTCGCCGCCTACGCCGACGCCTGCCAGGGCCGCGACGCCCTGGTCTGCTACGCGATGAAGGCCAACTCGAACCTGGCCATCCTCGACCTGCTGGCGCGCGCCGGCGCCGGCTTCGACATCGTCTCGGGCGGCGAGCTGCTGCGCGTGATCGCGGCCGGCGCCGATCCGGGCAAGGTGATCTTCTCGGGCGTGGGCAAGACCGAGGCTGAAATGCGCCTGGCGCTGGAACACGGCATCCTCTGCTTCAACGTCGAGTCGATCCCCGAGCTGCACCGCCTGAACGAGGTAGCCGGCAGCATGGGCAAGCGCGCGCCAGTCTCCCTGCGCGTGAACCCGAACGTCGACGCCAAGACCCACCCCTACATCGCGACCGGCCTGAAGGCGAACAAGTTCGGCGTGGCCTTCGACGATGCGCTGGCCACCTACCGCACCGCGCACGCGCTGCCGCACCTGGACGTGGCCGGCATCGACTGCCACATCGGCTCGCAGCTGCTCGACGATGCGCCGCTGCTCGAAGCGCTCGACAAGCTGATCGAACTGATCGACACCCTGGACAGCGAAGGCATCCACATCCACCACCTGGACATCGGCGGCGGCATCGGCGTCGACTACGGCGCGGCCGGCGACGCGCCGCCGGTGCCGGTGGGCGACTACCTCGGCCGCCTGTTCGCGCGGGTCGACGCCTGGCGCGCCGCGCGCCACGACGGCCGCGCGGTCAAGGTGATCTTCGAGCCGGGCCGCTCGATCGTCGCCAGCACCGGCGTGCTGCTGACCCGCGTCGAGTTCCTCAAGCCCGGCGCGGAAAAGAATTTCTGCATCATCGACGCCGCCATGAACGACATGATGCGCCCGACCCTGTACGGCGCCTGGATGGACATGAAGGCGGTCGCACCGCGCAGCAGCGATGCGCCGGCGCTGTACGACGTGGTCGGCCCGGTCTGCGAGTCCGGCGACTGGCTGGCGCGCGACCGCGCCCTGGCCGTGCAGCCAGGCGACCTGCTGGCGATGATGAGCGCCGGCGCCTATGGCATGACCATGGCGTCGAACTACAACACGCGCGGGCGTGCGGCCGAGGTGATGATCGATGGCGAGCAGATGCACCTGGTGCGGCGCCGCGAGGAGCCGGCCGAGTTGTATGCGCTGGAGTCGATGCTGAAGTAAGCATCGCGCGGTCACGAAAAAGGCGCCGCCCCGGCATGCTTAAACCCTGACCGCCGCCCCCCGCGCCTTGACCCGGCTCCAATACACCCGCAGCGCCAGCAACACTGCCACGATGACGGCAAACAGCATCGGCTGCGCCAGATTATTCTTGGCCGCCTTCATCCACCAGAAATGCAGCACCGCGAGCGGCGCGACCACGTAGATCAGCCGGTGCAGCCACTGCCAGCGCTTGCCGCCCAGGCGCCGGATCATGCCATTGGTACTCGTCGCCGCCAGCGGAATCAGCAGCACGAAGGCGATGAAGCCGACCAGGATGAACGGCCGCTTGCCGACATCGCGCAGCATCGACGCCACATCGAAGAAATGATCGAACCAGAAGAAGGCGATGAAATGCAGCAGCGCATAAAAGAAGGCGAACAGCCCCAGCATGCGCCGCAGCTTGACCACCCAGTTCCAGCCCGTGAGCCGGCGCAGCGGCGTCACCGCGAGCGTGATGCACAGCAGGTACAGCGCCCAGTCGCCGCTCTGGTGGGTGATGTAGGCCAGCGGATCGACCGGCACGCCGGCCACGACCTGCCAGCCGCTCCACAGGAAAGGGAGCAGCGCCAGTACGAACAGCGCCGCCTTGATCGCCGTGATCTGTTTCGAAGAAGGACCTGCCGCGACCATCAGAAGAACCGTTTCAGGTCCATGCCCGCATACAGCGACGCGACCTCGTTATAGCCGTTGAACATCAGCGTATCGCGCTTCCTTTTAAAGAAGCCGTCCTCGCCGATGCGGCGCTCGCTGGCCTGCGACCAGCGCGGGTGGTCGACCTTCGGGTTCACGTTCGAGTAGAAGCCGTATTCGCTCGGGGCGGACACGTTCCAGGCCGTCTTCGGCTGGTCGCGCGTGAAGCGGATGCGCACGATGGACTTCGGCGACTTGAAGCCGTACTTCCACGGCACCACCACGCGCACCGGCGCGCCGTTCTGGTTCGGCAGCACCTGGCCGTACATGCCGACCGTGAGCAGGGCCAGCGGATGCATGGCTTCGTCCATGCGCAGGCCTTCCACATACGGCCAGTCGAGCACGCCCCTCCTCAGTCCCGGCATCTGGGAGCGGTCGGCCAGGGTGGTGAATTCAACGTACTTGGCGTTGCCGGTCGGCTCCACCGCCTTGATCAGGTTCGACAGCGAATAGCCGACCCAGGGAATCACCATCGACCAGCCTTCGACGCAGCGCAGGCGGTAGATGCGCTCTTCCAGCGGCGCCAGTTTGGTCAGGCTGTCGATGTCCAGGCGCAGCGGCTTTTTCACCTCGCCTTCGATGGCCACCGTCCAGGGCCGGGTGCGCAGGGTGTGCGCGTTCTCGGCCGGGTCGGTCTTGTCGAGGCCGAACTCGTAGAAGTTGTTGTAGTGGGTGGCGTCGCGCAGCGAGGTCTGGGCCTCGGTGGTGGAGAAGGCCGGATTCGCTTTCGCGGCCAGCTTCTGCGCCGGCGCGGCGCCTTGCGCAAAGGCCTCGCGGTTCGCCATTTCCCACAGCGCGCTGCCGACGGCGGCGCCGGCGGCCAGGCGCGCGATGAACTTGCGCCGCTCTTCGTACACCTCGCGCGGGGTGATTTCGGAGGGGAATGGCCGGTCCAGGCCGTTAGGACTTTTCTTGATCAGCATCGGGAACTCCGCAGGCTTACGAAGTTCTACCTTACACCATTGCCTGCGTCATTGTCGGGCGCTTGGCTGTTCGGTGATCCCGTGAATCAAAGCTCGCCGTACGAATGCAATCCCGACAAGAACATATTCACGCCCAGGAACGCGAACGTGGTCACCAGCAAGCCCACCAGCGCCCACCATGCCGCCATCTTGCCGCGCAAACCGTTAATCAGGCGCAGGTGCAGCCAGGCGGCGTAGTTGAGCCAGACGATCAGCGCCCAGGTTTCCTTCGGATCCCAGGACCAGTAGCCGCCCCAGGCTTCGGCCGCCCACAGCGCGCCGAGGATGGTGGCGACCGTGAAGAAGGCGAAGCCGACGGAAATGGCCTTGTACATCACGTCGTCCAGCACTTCGAGCGACGGCAGGCGGTCTGCCAGGATGCCGTGCGATTTCAGCAGGTAGGCCGTGCCCACCATCGCCGCCAGGGCAAAGGTGCCGTAGCCGATGAAGTTGGCCGGCACGTGGATCTTCATCCACCAGCTTTGCAGGGCCGGCACCAGCGGCTGGATGGCGGCGGCGTCGCGCGACACGGTGTACCAGAGCAAAAAGGCCACCGCCGCCGAAATAATCAGCAGCACGAAGGCGCCCAGCTGGCGCGTGGCGTAGCGCTGTTCGTAGTACAGGTAGAACAGCGCCGTGATCATCGCGAACAGGATGAACACTTCGTACAAGTTCGACACCGGGATGTGGCCGACGTCCGGCCCGATCAGGTAGGACTCGAACCAGCGCACCATCATGCCGGTAAAGCCCAGCACCACGGCGGCCCAGCACAGGCGCGAACCAATCGCAGAGCCGGAGTCGGAACGGCTGAGCAGGCCGATCCAGTAGAACACGGTCGAGAACACGAACAGCGCGCTCATCCACAAGATGGCCGACTGGCTCGACAGCATGTACTTGAGGAAGAACTTCTGCTCGGCCGCCGCCAGCGAGCCGTCGTACATCGCGATCGCCCACAGCGACAGCAGGGCCACGGCCGGCATCAGCCAGCGCACCGGTTTCCAGTGCCAGCCGAGGGCGGCGAAGGTCGGCGCCGCCAGCAGCAGGATCGCACGCTCGTAGCCGTCCATGAAGTGGGCGTAGCGGTTCAGCGCGAACAGGGCCGCGGCCAGCAGGCCGGCGCCGAACAGCCAGTCGATGGCCGTCAAGCGGCGGAAATAGCCGGGCGCTTCGGTGTAGACGCCGCCCTTGTCGATGCTGACAGGACGCGCGGTCGGGGTTGGGCGGGATGCTTCCATGGTTTCTCCAATACCTGCTTGTGCTTGGTCGCCGGCAGGCGCCAGCTTACGCCGATTGCGGCAGCTTGGCTGCCAGCTCGGTGAATTCTTTCTCGAAATCCAGCGTCTTGCGCTGGGTGCTCATCGCCATCAGGGCGTGGGCGCCGTCGCCGTCCTGGCGCACCCAGATCCACAGGCGCCGCTCGCGGATGTAGAACATCGCAAAGATGCCGGCCACCAGCAGCACGCAGCCGAGGTAGACGATCTTCTTGCCCGGCGAGCGCGTGACCTGCAGCACCGAGGCCTTGACTTCCTCGAACTCGTCGAGCTGCAGGTAGACCGGGGCGCCGTAGAAGAAACTGTCGGACAAGGCATTCGTCGCCAGCTGCAGGAAGCGGCCATGCTTGTCGCTGCTTGCGATCGGCGCCTCGCCGTCCTGCGCGCGCGCCACCTGCCACAGCTCGAGCAGCACGCCGTTGAGCATCTTGATGAACACGTTCGCCGCCTTTTCCTGCTCGGCGGCGGGGATCTTTTCCAGGAACTGGGCCACGGCGGCAAACCCGCCCGGGGTGCCGTCGCCGGCGAAGATGCCCAGCGTGCGCTCGGCCGACTGGCGCAGCTGCTCGGCCAGCCCGGATTGACCGCTTTGCTCCGGCGCCATGGCGCGCGCCGCATAGCGCGCCGCGGCGCGGGTGCGCAGGGCCGGATCGGCGAGCGCGGCGCGCAGGCGCATCCATTCGCGCACGCTGTAGTTGTCGTCGGCCGGGATGCGCAGGAAGCGGAAGCCTTCGGACGGGCTGGTGCGCACGCCAGCCAGATAGACCTGGCTGCCTTCGAGCGTCACCGGCTGCATGTAGTTCAGGAATTCGCGCGCCTGGCCGGTCTGGTCGCGCAGCTTGTACTGCACGCTCGGGCCGACGTTCTTCAAATCCTTGTTGTTGGCGTTCTTTCCGGCCGAACCCGAGGCCTTGCCCAGCGTCGCCGCGAACTGCTCGTTGAAGGATTGTCCCTTGGTGACGGCGCGCACGTCGTTGCCGGCCGTTGCCGTGTTCTCGACGTTGAAGGGGCGGAAACCCGACCATTCGACGGCAAAGGCGCCGCCCGGCGTCTTCAGTTCGGTCGAATTACCGACCACGCCAGCCAGCGCGAAGGACTTCGCTTCGGCGCCGGCCATCGGGAAGCCGGTGAGTTTCAGCTTGCTGCCCCCATCCTCGAAGCTCGACTGGTAGACCGCCACGCCTTTATAAATCAGCGGCTCGTTGACCTTGATCGTGGCCGGGAAGGTCTTGCCGGCTTCGCGGTCGTGCACCACGACGTCGCTGGCGAACAGCTTCGGCATGCCGGTCGAGTAGAAATCGATGTGGAATTTCTTCAGCTCGATGGCAAACGGCAAGTCCTGCACCAGCACGCCGCTGGCCTGCGGCAGGATCGCGGTGCTGCCGGTCTGGCCTTCGGCCAGCAGGGTGTTGCCGCGGTAGGTCGGGTTGCCCAGGCCCAGGCGGTGCTGGGCCGGCACCTGCGAGATCAGGCCGCTGCCGCTGTACGGGGTTTTGCCGAGGAACCATTGTTGAAAGCGGATGGGCAGTTCGGAATCGAGCATGCCGCCAAGCAGGATGACGATGATGGCCGTGTGCGCGAAGATGTAGCCGAACTTGTTGCCGGCGCCCTTCTTGGCCGCCACCAGGATGCCGTGGCCCTTGTCGACCACCTTCACCGCATAGCCGGCGTGGCCCAGGCGCGCGGCGCTCTGGTGAGCCAGGGCCACATAGTCGAGCGGTGTGCGCCATTCGCTTTTATGGTGGAAATTGCGCAGCGACTCTTCACGCACCCCGTCGCGCCAGCTGCGCATGTCGCGGATCATCTTCGGCGCGTTGCGCACCACGCACAGGCTGGTGGAGACGATCAGCGCCAGCAGGATCGCCAGGAACCACCACGCCGTGTACACCGTGTACAGGCCCAGCTTGCGGAAGACTTCGTACCAGAAGGGGCCGAACTGGTTGACGTAGTTCGGCATGGCGTCGCCCTGGCGCAGCACCGTGCCGATGATCGCCGCGATGGCCAGAATCATCAGCAAGCTGATGGCGAACCGCATCGATGAGACCAGCTCGACGGCTTCGGCCAGCGCGCGCCGGCGCGTCTTCAATTCAATTCCCGTGGTGCTCATTCTCAGACTTACTTTCTCATGCGGTCAGGTGCGCCGCGAGTTTACAGCAAAAAGGGCGCCGGCTTGCGCTGGACGCCCTTTCTTGCGCGTGCAATGGCAGGATCAGCGCAGGCCGGCGATGTAGTCGGCCACCGCCTTCATCTCGGCGTCCGACAGGCGCTGGGCCAGCGTCGTCATCTGCGTGCTGTTGTGGCGCGCACCGCTCCTGAAAGCAGTCAATTGGGCCAGGGTGTACTCTTGCTGCTGGCCGGCCAGGCGCGGATACTGGACCGGGATGCCGGCGCCGGCGGCGCCGTGGCAGCTGGCGCAGGCGGCGACGCCCTTCTCGGCAATGCCGCCGCGATAGATCTTGCGGCCCAGTTCGACAGTGTCCTTGTTCTTCGCGGCGCCCGGCTTGGTTTTCTGCACGGCCAGGTATGCAGCGATATTGCGCTTGTCATCCTCGGTCAGCATCTTGGCGTAGGGCGTCATGATCGGGTTGCTGCGCTGCGGCGTCGTGAAGTCGACCAGTTGCTTGTGGGTGTAGGCTTCGAACTGCGCGGAAAGTTTCGGGTTCGCGGCGATGGCCGAGTTGCCGTTGGCGCCGTGGCAAGACAGGCAGGCCGGCAAGCCGCGGGCGGCGTCGCCGCTTTCGTACAGGGTGGCGCCCTTGGCGGGATCGGCCTTGGCGACGGCTGGACTACCTGCCGGCTGGGCGGCGCCAGCGGCGGTAGCGAAGGCCAGGCTGGCAAGCAACAACGTTTTCATGAACACCGCACCAGCGGACGATACAGACACACGATTCATTCGAGCACCCTGAAAAAGTCGAAAACAGTTTGGTATGTACAGCGAGCTGACCAGCGCCTGGCTTAGGGCGGCAAACAATTGATAACCCCTTATTGTACAATAGGATTGTTTCCTCCACGCCTCATTTCCTTGTCTTTTTCACCTCTCTTCCATGTCCAAACTCTGGCAAGCCCGCTTCTTCACGACCGTTAACCAGCTGCGTGATCTCCCGTCGACCCAGGTCCCCGAGATCGCCTTCGCCGGCCGTTCCAACGCGGGCAAGTCGACCGCGATCAATATCCTGACCAATCAAAAAGGCCTGGCCTTCGCGTCGAAAACGCCGGGGCGTACCCAGCACATCAACTACTTCTCGATCGGCGGCGCCCACGTCGGCCAGCACCGCAAGGACCCGACCATCGTCGAGGAAATCCAGGCCTTGCTGGTCGACTTGCCGGGCTACGGCTACGCCGAAGTGTCGGGCAACGCCAAGCTGCACTGGCAAAAGCTGCTGGGCGACTACGTCCAGCGGCGCGAGCAGCTGGCGGCCCTGGTGCTGATCATGGATTCGCGCCGTCCCTTCACCGACCTCGACGTGCAGATGCTGGAATGGTTCGCCCCGACCGGCAAGCCGATCCACTGCATCCTGACCAAGGCCGACAAGCTCAACCGCAACGAGCAGGCGAATATCCTGCGCGAAGCGAAAGGCATCCTGAACAGCTATGTCGACGAGGATGGCGAAGGTTTCCCGTTCACGGTGCAACTCTTCTCGGCCCTGAAGCGGATCGGCATCGAAGAAGCCGACGCCAAGATCCAGGAGCTGATCGGCCTGTCCGGCAGTGACGATGGCGCTGAAGACGGCGGTCAAGAGGATGCCGGCGGCGCAGAGGAAGCCAATCCGGTCCCCGACCAATCCTGATAGAAAGCGATCACGATGAGTTCCATCATTACCGGCCAATACCCGAACACGCGCATGCGCCGCATGCGCCGCGACCCTTTCTCGCGCGCCCTGATGCGCGAAAACACCGTCACCGCCTCGGACCTGATCTACCCGGTCTTCATCCTCGACGGCGAGAACGTGCGCCAGCAAGTGGCCTCGATGCCGGGCGTCGAGCGTGTCTCGATCGACCTGCTGTTGAAGGTCGCCGAAGAATGCGTCAGCCTGGGCATCCCGGTGCTGGCCCTGTTCCCGGTAGTCGACGCCGCGCTGAAGACCTATGACGGCGTGGAAGCGGCCAATCCCGACGGCCTGGTGCCGCGCGCCGTGCGTGCGCTGAAAAAACACTTCCCGGAGCTGGGCATCCTCACCGACGTCGCGCTCGACCCCTACACCACCCACGGCCAGGACGGCTTGCCGGACGAGAACGGCTACATCGTCAACGAGAAGACGATCGCCATGCTCACGCGCCAGGCCCTGGCCCAGGCCGAAGCCGGCGTCGACATCGTCGCCCCGTCGGACATGATGGACGGCCGCATGGGCGTGATCCGCCAGGCGCTGGAAGAACGCGGCTTCATCCACACCCGCCTGATGGCCTACTCGGCAAAATATGCGTCGGCCTTCTACGGCCCCTTCCGCGACGCGGTCGGCTCGGCCGCCAACCTGGGCAAGGCCGACAAGAACACCTACCAGATGGACCCGGCGAACATCGACGAGGCCCTGCGCGAAGTGGCGCTCGACCTGGCCGAAGGCGCCGACATGGTGATGGTCAAGCCCGGCATGCCTTACCTGGACGTGGTGCGCCGCGTGAAGGACGAGTTCAAGGTGCCGACCTTCGCCTACCAGGTCAGCGGCGAATACGCGATGATCAAGGCCGCCGCCCAGAACGGCTGGCTGGACCACGACAAGGTCATGATGGAATCGATGATGGCCTTCAAGCGCGCCGGCGCCGACGGCGTGCTGACCTACTTCGCGCTCGACGTGGCGCGCAAGCTGAAGGCCGGCGCGTAAGCGCTTCCCCGCAGTTTCGTCATAAAAAACCGTGCTGCTGCACGGTTTTTTTATTGTCGTTGACGTTGACGTTGCCCCTCAATACACCTCGACATTCGCCGCCACCAGTTCGACGTCGGCCTCCTCCATCCCGTGGTGCCCCATCATCGCGTGCATCGGCACCACGCGCAGGCGCAGCGCCGCGATGTCCGCCCCTGCCCCCGCCGTGCGTGCCCCGGCCAGCTTGGCGCCGAGCGGCAGGGCGAAGCTGAGCGCGCCGCAGGAACCGCGGTGGCCGAACATGACGATCGTCGCCAGGTAGAACGGGCTGCCGGCGTCGATGCCGTGCGGATTCTCCGGTCCGTTCAGGATCACGATGTAGGGATCGCGGCAGCTCTGCGGGAAATTCAGGGTGATGTTCGCGACCACCGTTTGCCCGGCCTCGACCGCGCTCTCGAGGGTAGCGGCGCTGACCTTCACCTGGGCCGTGGCCGGGCGTGCGCCGCCGACCGCGCGGCTCAGCACCGAACCGGGGAACACGCGCCGCGCCACCCGTTGCTGGCGCGCGATGGCGGCGGCCGTCTTCGGCAGCGTTTCCTCGCCGCTGCCGGCCTCGTAGTCGTAGTCGAAGAAGCCGGTGGCCTCGTAGTCGCCGGCGCGCGTCTGCGTGACCGGCGCGCCCTTGCCGTCGACGAAGAACAGCAGCGGTTCGCGTGCCCAGCGGTAGTAATCGCTGGTTCTTTCCGCGACGGATTTCTGGTCGTCCGGCAGATCGGTGCGCAGTTCCACGCCGGCCGGCAGGGTCGGCAGACCAAGCAGGGCCTGGCGCCGCGTCCACACATCCCACAGGCGGTCGATATTCGCGTGGTGCAGGAAGAACACCGGGTCGACCGGCGACAGCATGTCGGCCATGAAGCCGCGCGACTCGCTGAAGTTGCAGTCGCGCGAGCCGACGCAGCGGTGCACCGAATTGTGCGGACGCGCTTCCAGTACGCCGAAGCCGGCCGAGATGCTGTGGTTGGCGCTTTTCGGGCTGGCAAAGGTGGGAAAGTCGGGCGCGTCGAGGGCGGCGCGGATGGTGGCCGGGGCCACGGCGTCGGAAGTCGCCAGCGAAAAGCCGGGGCGCTCGCGCACGATGCCGCGCGCGCCGGGCTGCTCGTGGAACAGGCGGCCGGACGGGTCGCGCAGGATGTCGAACATCAGGTCGGCATCGAAGCGTACATTGCGCGCCAGCAGCTGGCCGTACTGCGAGTTGCGGCTGTACACGCCGCCCGGCGAGGTCCAGTAGCCGGAGTTGGCCACCGCTGCCGCCAGGCGTGCCTCGAACTCGGGCGCGGTGCCGGCGTAGGCGCTGTGGTTGGGGTCGAGCACGCCGTCGAACATGCCCTCGGGCAGGCGCTGCTCGGCGGTCCAGTCCCAGCACGGCAGGGCGAATTGCGGATCGCCGCTGAGTTCGCGGCAGACCTGCTCGAACCAGCCCAGGTAGCCGCGGTGCCAGGGCAGGAACCACCAGTTGCCGTGCGGGCAGTCGAGGGTGTGGATGATGGCCTGGCGGTACCAGTTGCGCGGGTCTTCGGGCGGCAGCGCCAGCATGGCGCGCACGGCGCGCGCATAGCTTTCCAGCATGCGCATGCCCATCTTCGAATTCGACACACTGGGGCGGCGCCAGCGCGCCCGCGTCGCCGGCTGGGCCCAGCCGGTGCCGAAGGGCAGCAGGCTGGCGCCGGCGGCGATGGCGGCGGATTGCAGGATGCGGCGGCGTGACGGACTGGTGGCGCGGTGTGGCGTGAAGGTCATGGCAGGCTCCGGTGGCTGGAAGGACGAGGTATCCGCCCACCCGCTACAGGCGGGCGCGGCGGTTCTCGCTCAGCCTAGCCGGTCTGGACCACGCGGCGCTGGGGCAGCGCAAAGGGGCGCGCCGCGGCAGTGCGCGCTCATCCGAATGGCATTTCTGGAATAAAAAAGGCCGCGCACCAGGAGGTACGCGGCCATTGCCGTCAAGCCAGCGCGCAAGGCTCAACGTGGCGGGCTGTAGTTCGGGAACATCTCCTTCATCAGGAAGGCTTCCAGCTCGGCCGTATCCTTGACGCGCGCGCTCATGGTCACGACCTTGCCCAGGCGGTGCGAATCCCACTCGAAGTCGCCGGTCTTTTCGCGGCGAATCAGTTCGACCATCTTCTTCACCACGGCGGTCTCGACATCCTTCTCGCTGCCCTGCTCCACCGTTACCGAGGTCAGCCAGCGGCGCTTGAAGTTCTGGTTCCAGCCGCGGAACTTCAGGTCCATGCTGTGGAAGGTCTTGTTCGTGACCGAGAAGATGCCGCCGCTTTCGTCGTTGTCGTCGCGGCCGCGGTTATTGATCTTGGCAATGTTCGCCAGCGCATTGCGGGTGCCGCGCGCGGCCTCGCTTTCTTCTTCCGACTGGCTCGGCTCGGTGGCGCCGCGCTGGGCGCGCTTGCGGGCGATGTACTCGGCCATGTCCATCGGCGGCGCCTCCTCGGGCTTGGCTTCCGGCTTCGGTTCCGGCGGCGGCGGTTCGACCTTGTCGACGATGCGCGGCTTTTCCTGGGGCAGCGTGATGGTGTCGGGCAGGCGCTCGACGCGCGGCGTGGTCGGGCGCGTCTCGGACGGTTTCTTCGAAGGCTTGCTGGTCTTGGCCGGGGCCTGGGCCTGGGGCGGCGGCGGCTTGGCCAGCGGCTGGATGTAGACGACTTCGCCGCCGGCGGGCGGCTTGGCCTTTTTCTCGGTGCGGTCGGGCTGGTAGAAGTAGAGCGCTACCAGCAGCAGGTGCAAGGCGACCGTGATCGCCAGGCCGGTGCGGTTCGGACCTTGCTTGCCGTAGGTCGGCACCACGGCGCCGGGCAGCGGCTGTCCGCAATGCTGGCAGACATCGCTGTGCTCGGCGTAGGTGTGGGAATGGTCACGCAAAATCAATCAAACTTTCCGGGGAAACTGGTCAGCGAAATACGGGGGTGAGCCGAAGTCTTCCCGCGCAGTCTACCTGCTTTGGGTGTCCGGCGCACAGCCGCGTTGCGCTGCACAGCTTACAGGGCAGGTTTCCTGATAGTTGTTACATTGTGTTTCAGCCAATCTTGTGCAGGGACACGGGCTGACCAGCCACCTGGGGCGCATGCGCCGCCATATGCTCGGCCTCGTGCGCGGCGATGTCGACGTCGGTCATCGGGCCGCTGCCGCTGTACTTGTCGAGGTACAGGTAGATCACCGGCGTGATGTAGAGCGTGATCACCTGCGAGAAGATCAGGCCGCCCACCACCGCCAGGCCCAGCGGCTGGCGCAGCTCGGCGCCGGCGCCGATGCCCAGTGCAATCGGCAGCGCGCCCATCATCGCCGCCAGCGTCGTCATCAGGATCGGACGGAAGCGCAGGATGCAGGCTTCGCGGATTGCCTCATCCGGGGTCATGCCGGCATTCCTCTGCGCATCGAGCGCGAAGTCGATCATCATGATCGCGTTCTTCTTGACGATACCGATCAGCATCAGGATGCCGATCATCGCGATCAGGGTCAGGTCGAGGTTGAAGATCCACAGCGTCAGCAGCGCGCCCACCGCCGCCGACGGCAAGCCGGCGAGAATCGTCAGCGGGTGGATATAGCTTTCGTACAGCACGCCGAGCAGCACATAGATGACGCCGATCGCCGTGAGGATCAGGATCAGCTGGCTCGACTGGGTATCCTGGAACACCGCCGCGTCGCCGCCGTAGTTCGTGATGATCGACGAAGGCAGCTTCATCTCGCGCTTCATCTCTTCGATGGCGGCGGTGGCGTCGCCCAGCGGCACGTTCGGCGCCAGATTGAACGCCAGCGTGATCGCCTGCAATTGCCCCTGGTGGTTGATCGCCAGCGGGCCCACCGTGCGGCGCACAGTCGCAAAGCTCGACAGTTTGACCAGGTCGCCATTGGTCGAGCGCACCGACACGCGCGACAGCGCATCGTCGTAGTAGCGGTCGGCCTCGGCCGCTTCCAGGATCACGTAGTAGCTGGCGGCGGTGGAATAGATGGTCGAGACCTGGCGCTCGCCGAAGGCGGCGTACAGCACGGTGCGCACATCGGCCATGTTCACGCCCAGGCGCGCGGCCTTGTCGCGGTCGATGTCGAGCGTGGCTTGCAGGCCGCGGTTCTGCGAATCGCTGGTGACGTCGCGGAATGCCGGATCGCGCTTCATGCGCTCGAGGAACTGGTCGGCCCAGCTGCCGATCTCGCCGCCCGACACGCTCTGCAGCGTGTACTGGTAGCGGCTCTTGCTCTGGCGTCCGCCCAGCTGCAGGTTCTGCACCGGCGACATGTAGACCTGCACGCCGGCGATGCCGCGCGTGCCCTTGCGCAACTCGTCCAGCACTTCCGGCATGGCCGGACGCTCCGAGCGCGGCACCAGCACCAGGAACATGCGGCCGGTATTTCCGCCGCCAACGAAGGAAGTGACGTCCTGCACGTGCTTGTTGGCGCGCATCACGTCGACCACCTTGCCCTGCAGCGCCATCATGGCTTGCGAGGACGTGTCTTCCGACGCTTCGACGGTGATGCGGATCTGGCCCAGGTCTTCCTCGGGGAAGAATCCCTTCGGCATGGTCATGTACAGGATGGCGGTCAGGGCGAAGGTGCCCAGGGCCAGCATCAGCACCAGGAAGCGGTAGCGCAGCGCCTTGTCCAGGCTGCGCGCGTAAGCGTTGCGCACACTGGTGAACATGGCTTCGAAGCGGCGCCCGATCCAGGACATTTCGTGCGGCTCGATGTGGCCGCCATTCTTGATCAGGCGCGAGCACAGCATCGGCACCAGGGTCAGCGACACCGCCGCCGACACCAGCACCGCCAGGCCGACGATCACCGCGAATTCGCGGAACAGCAGGCCGATCACGCCCGGCATGAAGAAGATCGGGATGAACACCGCCACCAGCGAAATCGAGATCGAGATGATGGTAAAGCCCATCTCGCGCGAGCCCACCAGGGCCGCGTGGAAGGGTTTTTTCCCCATCTCCATGTGGCGCACGATGTTTTCCAGCACCACGATGGCATCGTCGACCACCAGGCCGACGGCCAGCGTGATGCCAAGGAGAGAAATATTGTCCAGGCTATAGCCGAAGGCGTAAAGCAGCGACAGCGCGCCGAGCAGCGAGATCGGCACCGTCACCGCCGGGATCAGGGTCGCGGTCAGGCGGTGCAGGAACAGGAAGATCACCAGGATCACCAAAATCACGGTGCCGGCCAGCGTCAGGTTGACGTCGTGGATGGCTTCGCGGATCGACACCGAGCGGTCGTTCACCAGGCTGATCTTGATCGAGGCCGGCAATTGCGTCTCGAACTTCGGCATCAAATTGCGCACGGCGTCGACCACCTGCACCGTGTTCGCATTCGGCTGGCGCTGCACCATCAGCACGATCGAGCGCTCGCCGTTCAGGCTGCCGGCGGCCTTCACCGACTGGTAGCTGTCTTCGACCTGCGCCACTTCTTCCAGGCGCACCGGCAAGCCGTCGCGCGTAGCGACGATCAGCTTGGCGAAGTCTGCCGCTTTCATCAGCTGGCCGCCGCCCTGGATGGTCAGCGTCTGCGCCGGACCGTCGAGGATGCCGAGCGGGGTGTTCGAGTTGGCGGCGCGCAGCGCGGCCGCCAGCTCGTCCATCGAGATATTCCGCGCGTTCATCAAATCGGAACGGGCGCGCACGCGCACGGCGAAGCGCTTCTGGCCGTTGACCGTCACTTGCGCGATGCCCGGCAGGGTCGAGATCGCCGGCGAGACCACGTTTTCGGCGTAGTCGTTCAGCTCGGCCAGGCCCATCGAGGGCGAGGTCATGTGCATGAACAGGATCGGGGCGTCGGCCGGGTTGATCTTGCGGTAGGCCGGCAAGTCGGTCATTTCCAGCGGCAACTGGCGCTGGGCGGCCAGCAAGGCCGCCTGCACATCCACGGCCGCCTTGTCGACGTCGATCGCCGTGTCGAATTCCAGGGTCAGCGAGGTATTGCCCTGGGTACTGGTCGAGGTGATCAGCTTGATGCCGGCGATGGTGGAAAATTGCTTTTCCAGCGGCAGGGCCACCGAGGACGCCATCGTTTCCGGGCTGGCGCCGGGCAGGTTGGCGCCGACGTTGATGACCGGGGTGTTATAGCTCGGCAGCGCCGCGACCGGGATGTGCATGTAGGCCAGGATGCCCACCAGCACCAGGCTGATCGACAGCAAGACCACCATCACCGGACGGCGGATACACAGTTCGGACAGATTCATGCTCCACCACCCTTGCTTGCGGGCGCGCCTTGCGGTTTGGCCTGCGAAGCGGCGTCAGCGGCGATCTTGATCTTGCCGCCGGGACGCAGGTTCTGCTTGCCTTCGGTGACCACCTTTTCATTCCCGTTCAAGCCAGTCACCGCCGCGTCCAGGCCGAAGCTGTGCTGGCGTGCGATCGGCACCTGGCGCGCGGTGCCGTCTTGTTCGGCCACGTAGACGAAGGTGCCGTAGGCGTTGATGATAATCGCATTTTGCGGAATCACGACGGCGTCCTTGATCGTGCGCACCGTCACGCGGGTGTTGACGTATTGTCCTGGCCACAGCTGGCCGTCGGCGTTGCTGAATTGCGCCTTGACGCGGATGGTGCCGCTGGTCGGGTCGACCGTGTTGTCGACGAAAATCAGTTCGCCGGTGACGGGCTTGGCTTCGGCGCCGCTGTTCGCTTCCACCGCCACCTTGCCCGCCTTCTGGGCCGCCAGCAGCGCGCCCAGCGAGGATTCCGGCAGGGTGAAGGCGATATCGATCGGGTCGAGCTGGGTGATGGTGGTGAGCGAGGTGGTCGGCTGGACCAGGCTGCCGCCATACACGTTGATGGCGCCGACCCGGCCCGACAGCGGCGCGCGGATCGCGGTGTAGCTGGCGCTGACCTGGTTTGCACGCACGGAGGCGGCGCTCGCAGCCACCGCGGCGCGCGCTGCGTCCACCTGGCTCTGCAGCGAATCGACGGCACTCTGGGCCAGGAATTTCTGGGCGACCAGGTCCTGGCTGCGCTTGTACTGGCGCTCGAGGTCGGCCAGGTTGGCCTTGCCGCGCGCCACTTCCGCTTCGGCCTGGGCCACGGCGGCGCGGTCGCTGCGGTCGTCCAGCGAGAACATCAATTGCCCGGCCTTCACGAACTGGCCTTCCTTGATGTGGACCTGGCGGATCGTGCTGGTGGTCTGCGGACGCAGGTCGACGGTCTGCTGCGGCGTCACGGTGCCATTGGCGGCGACGTCGACGCCGACGTTTTGGCGGCGCGGCGCCACCACGTTGACGGTGGTCGGTCCCTGGCCGGCGCCGGCGCCGGCCTGGCCGTTCTTGCCCTCGCCTTCGGCATGGGCGCCGCGGTGCATGTACCAGGCGCCGCCGATGCCGGCTGCGACGACGACGGCGATGACTGCGAGCGTATTCTTTTTCATTCAGGTCCCTTGCCGCCAGTTCCCGGCGGCTTGATCAGTCGATTAATAATGTTGGGGGCAAAAGCGTGGCGGGCAGTATGCCATCCGCATGTGACAACTTACTTACACGATTCTTAACAACGTAACCGGAAGGTTTTACAGGAGACATTACCCCAGCTCTCCCTGCCGCTCACTTGCCCGGGTAGTACTCCGGCAGCATCAGCGTGACTTCCAGGCCGCCCTCCGCATGATTGGACAGTGCGATGCCGCCGCCGTGCTGCTCGGCGATGTTCCGGGCAATGGTCAATCCCAGGCCGGTGCCGCCGGATTCGCGCGAGCGCGAGGTCTCGACGCGGTAGAAGGGATCGAACACGCGCGCCTGCTCGGCCGGAGGAATGCCGGGGCCGCTGTCGCGCACGCGGATGCGCGCCGCGCCGTTTACGCGGTCGACCGTCACGCTGGCGTCGTGGCCGTACTTCACGGCGTTGTCGATCAGGTTGCCGAGGCAGCGGCGCAGGTCGAGCGGACGGCCGAGGATAGCCATGCCCGAGCGCCCGCTGAGGGTAACCGGCTGGTTGGCGTCGGCGGCGTCGTCGCAGCTCGATGCCAGCAGCGAATCGAGGTCCAGCATCTGCATGGTTTCGGTGGTGTCCATGCTGCGCGCCAGCTCCAGCCCCTCGCGCACCATGGCCTGCATCGCCGACAAGTCGCCGATCAGGCGTTCCTGCAGCTCGGCGTCGGCCACCTTTTCCAGGCGCAGGCGCATGCGCGTGAGCGGGGTCTGCAAGTCGTGGGTGATGGCGGCCAGCATCTGCGTGCGCTGGAAAATGTACTGGCGGATGCGCGCCTGCATGGCGTTGAAGGCGGTGCTGGCCTGGCGGATCTCGCTGGCGCCGCTCACGTTCAGCGGCGGGCGGTTGATGTCGTTGCCGAGTTCCTGGGCGGCCACGGCCAGGCGCTTGAGCGGACGGGTGGTCATGCGCGCCACCAGGTAGGCCAGGAAGGCGATGCTCACGAAAAACAGCGCGATCACGGCGCGGTAGTCGGTGTCGTCGTTGACCACGGCGGCGCGCGGCGGCAGCACGGCCAGGCGCAGCTCCTGGCCGTCGCGCAGGCGCACGTTGACGAATTCGCAGGCGCCGCGCCAGCGCGCCGACAGCAGGCCGTACAGCTGGGGAATGCGCGGCGGGCTGTCGCAGGCCAGCGGACGCGAATTGGCCGAGACGATCTGGTAGCCGGCGCCGAGGCGCTCGGCCAGGGTTTCGGCGAATTCGCTGGCCGCCTTGGCCAGCGGGCGCGGCGTGCCGACCTCGAGCGACAGGCCGGGACGATTCGCCACCGCCAGGTAGGCCGGGCGCGCCGAGGTGGGCACGATCTCGGTGGCCATGATGAGTTGTTCGGCGCGCTCGATCAGGTTCTGGTCGCGCGCGTGTTCCAGCACGCGCTGGCGTTCGTTATCGGCCAGCCATTGCGTCAGCGCGCCGGTGATCAGGATGCCCAGCAACAGGGTGACGAAGACACGGCCCGTCATCGAGCCGAGGAAGGCCTTCACGCCGCCGGCTCCACGGTGACCTGGCCGGCCAGCACGTAGCCGCCGTTGCGCACCGTCTTGATGATCTGCGGCATGCGTGCGTCTTCGCCCAGCTTCTGGCGCAGGCGGCTGATCTGGATGTCGATCGAGCGGTCGAAGGGGTCGGCGTCGCGGCCTTGCGTGAGGTTCAGCAGCTGGTCGCGGTTCAGCACCCGGTTCGGGTGCTCCAGGAACACGCGCAGCAGGCGGAACTCGGCGCCCGACAGCATGATGACGATGCCGTCCGGATTGACCAGATGGCGCGCGGTGAGGTCCAGGGTCCAGTTCGAGAAGCGCATCTGCTGCACATTCTCGGCCGGTGCGTTCGACGGCATGGCGTGCGAGCGGCGCAGCACGCTGCGGATGCGCGCCAGCAGTTCGCGCGGCTCGAAGGGCTTGGGCAGGTAGTCGTCGGCGCCCATCTCCAGGCCCAGGATGCGGTCGAGCGGCTCGTTGCGGGCGGTCAGCATGATGACCGGCAGGGTCGAGGTGGCGCGCAGCTTGCGGCACAGGGTCAGGCCGTCGTCGCCGGGCAGGTTCAGGTCGAGCACGATCAGGTCGGGACGCGACTCGTCGAGCAGTTTCCACATCGCCACGCCGTCGGCGGCGGCCAGCGCGCGGTAGCCGTTCGACTCGAGATAATCGGCCAGCAGCTGGCGGATGTCGCGGTCGTCGTCGACGATGAGGATGGTAGAAGAATTGTCCATACCCGCAATTATCCTTACTTGCAGGGGCCATGAACAGCGCATTTGTATCGGCTTGTATATGTATCCACTGGGGAAACATATTGATACAAAGTGCGTGACAGGGGACACGCTGTGCTTACACTTTACCGCGATGATGGATCCCGTGCAGAGAACAGATACTTGCACGAGAACTGACTCCCACACTGAAAGGACATCACATGAACACCCTTCGCAAACAGATCCTGGTTGCCCTGGTTGCCGTTGCCAGCGCCGGCGCCGCCTTTGCCCAGACCGCTACTCCCGCGGCGCAGGAAGGCCGCCACGGCCACGCTGTCACGGCGGAACAGCGTGCGGCTCATCAGGCCGAACGCCAGGCCAAGCGTGCCGAATTCCAGGCCAAGCGCGCCGAACGCCAGGCCGCCCGCGCCGCCAAGCTGCGCGCCGACCTCAAGCTGACGGCCCAGCAGGAACCGGCATTCGCCGCCTTCCTGGCCGCCGGCAAGCCGGCCGGGCGTCCGCAGGCGCACGCTGGCGGCAAAGGCGGTGACCGCGCCGCCTACGCCGCCCTGCCCGCGCCACAGCGCATGCAACACATGATCGAGCGCCAGAAACAGCGCACCGCGCACATGGAAGCCCGCCTGGCGGCCCTGAACAACTTCTACGCCGTGCTCACGCCGGAACAAAAGAAAGTGTTCGACAGCCAGGCAATGCGCGGCGGCTTCGGCGGCAAGCACCGCGGCCACGGCGGCCCCGGCCAGCACGGCGAACGCAGCCAGGCAATGCAAAGCTGAACCGAAGATGTAGCGAGTGAAAAGTAGCAAGCAAAAAGCAGGAAGCAAAAAGGGATGCCTCGGCATCCCTTTTTTCGTTATCGCTGCCAGGGCGATGGTGTTGCAGGGTGGGCACTCGCGCCCACGCAGTACGGCGGCTGCAAATGGCAGGGCATCGCGCCGGCGCACCTGCCCGCCGCCTACTCGAGCCTCTCCAGCGACGTCAGGAACTTCCGCGCATTCTGATACCCAATCACCCGGCTATCCGCAATCTCCTTCCCGCTTCGATCAAAGAAGATAATCCCTGGCGGCCCGAACAAACCAAACCGTTTCAGCATCGCCTTGTCGTCCGCGTCGTTCGCCGTCACGTCGACCTGCAGCAGCACGGTATTCGCCAGTTTCGCCTGCACCTGCGGATCGACAAACGTCAGTTTCTCCATCTCCTTGCACGACACGCACCAGTCCGCGTAGAAGTCGAGCATCGCCGTCTTGCCGTCCAGCTTAGCCAAGACCGCATCCAGCTCGGCCACCGTCTTCACACGCTGGAAGTGCAGCGGCGCCTTCTGCGACCCCGTCAGGTGCGCCAGCGGTGCCAGCGGATCGCGTCCGCCACTGGCCACGCCGACCAGCTGCATCGCCCCCAGGATGCCAAAGGCGGCGCCGAACGCCAGCGCAGCCCAGTGTCCGCGCCGGCGCAGCAGGTATGCGCCATAGCCAAGCAGCAGCCCCGCCCACAAGATCATCTGCAGGCTCGCCGGCAGCACCGGCGATACCAGCCACAGGGCCATGGCCAGCATCAGCACGCCGAAGAAGCGCTTGACGGAGTCCATCCAGGCGCCGGCTTTCGGCAGCAGCGAGCCGGCCGAGACGCCGACCAGCAACAGCGGAATGCTCATGCCGACGGCCATCGAGAAGAGCGCCGCGCCGCCAATGAAGACGTCGCGCGTCTGACTGATGTAGACCAGCGCGCCCGCCAGCGGCGCCGCCACGCAGGGTCCGACGATCAGGGCCGAGATCGCGCCCATGACGAACACGCCGGCCAGCTTGCCCGATGCCTGGCGGTTCGACACGCCGCTCAGCCTGGTCTGCAGCGCGCCCGGCACCTGCAATTCGTAGAAGCCGAACATCGACATCGCCATCGCCACGATCAGCACGGCAAAGCCGCCCAGCACCCAGGGGTTCTGCAGGGCAGCGGCCAAGCCTTCGCCGATCAGTCCGGCGGCAACGCCCAAGGCCGTGTAGACGATGGCCATGCCGAGCGAATAGGTGATCGACAGCACCAGGCCGCGCGAGCGTTTCGCCTTGCCGCCCTCGCCCACGATGATCGAGGACAGGATCGGCACCATCGGCAGCACGCAGGGCGTGAAGGCGAGGCCCAGGCCGAGCAGGATGAAAGCCGGGACGATGGCGAGCAGGCGGCCGCCCTGCAGGACGGAGTCGATGGCGGAGAGTTCGGATGGCGCGGCGGAGGCTGGCGTGGAGGGCGCTGCGGCCGCTGGCATCTCTGCCGCGGCCGGCGCCTGGCGCGCCGTATCGACCGCCGGTGCGCGCTCGACCGGCAAGCCGAGACGTGCGGCCGCACTGCCCTCGCCTGCCGGCGCCGCCGACCGGGCTGACGACTGGGCTGCCAACCCGGTGCCGCCGGCGCCGAGTGGAATGCTCGCTTGCGGCGCGGCGCCGCCAGCGGCGGCCAGCTGCGCGCTGTGTTCCTGCGGCGGATAGCACAGGCCGGCGTCAGCGCAGCCCTGGCTGGTGGCGTTCAGCGTAAACGGTCCGCTGCCCTCGACCGGAATCCGGATCGTCACCGAACCATGGTAGGTCTCGACCTCCTTGCCGAAGGTCTCGTCGAACTTCACCTTGCCGGCCGGGATCTGCGGCGCGCCCAGCGTCGCGCCGCGCGCCGTGAAGGCAAAGCGTTCGCGGTACATGTAATAGCCGGGCGCGATGTCCCAGGTGACGACGGCGGTGCGTTCGCCCTCCATGCGCGCCGAGAACTTGAAGGCGACGGCGGGATCGAGGAAGTCCTCGGCCGCACGCGCGGGCGCGACCAGGACGGCCAACAGCATGAACAGGGAGGACAGCGCGACAAACAGGTGCGCGCGGACTTCACGGAGACGGAACAGGGACATGACTTCCTTTGGATGACGACAGCGCAGGAATGGTACACCGGCTTGCGTACTGATGGGTGACACGGGCGCGATTGACCCGGTGGCGCGCGCAGGCGAAAAAAAACCAGGCACGAGGCCTGGTTTTTCTTTTCGCTGGAAGCGATTACTCGGCGGTCGGTGCTTCTTCAGCCGAGGTGACTTCCGGACGGTCCAGCAGTTCGACGTAGGCCATTGGCGCATTGTCGCCCACGCGGAAACCCATTTTCAGGATGCGCAGGTAGCCGCCGTTGCGGTTGGCGTAAC
>Ga0265798_10000615_pt1 | contig 58322 bp, 50 predicted proteins | sample P3T30metagenome_FD_192430 | JGI IMG/M metagenome (GOLD analysis project Ga0265798, IMG submission 192430) | Plant litter microbial communities from East Loma Ridge, Irvine, California - P3 T30 | ecosystem: Environmental > Terrestrial > Plant litter > Unclassified | place: USA: California... | reverse complement strand
TTCCTGACCCCAATGCGGATGCGGCTCTGCTCAAGGAGTCCATGACGTAGGTGGTGCCGGGGCGTCCGTCCGATGATTGCGCTACATCACCGAAACTGTTCGGCCCTTTCAATTCCTGATCCTCAGAAACGGGCGCGAGTCTTGTCCGATTGTAATGCGCATTACTGATCTTTCGTTTGGCGGCTACTTGTTGCCGAGTCCATGGGGATGGAGGTATGGCGTTTGTTGGGGCCCAGGTGCAGCGGCCTGGAATTACCTTTGGGGCAATGGGGACGATGCCACGAGATGCTTACCCAACCCCGAAACTTTCGGGTCGCAAGTCGGAGTGGTGATAAGAGATGAACTGCGATACGGATTCTTGGCATCGGTGCTGCGTTGCATGCAGTCTGGGCGTAAGGAGTCACCTCGCGGCAAATCCCCAGCTGCAGACTCGAATAAGAGGGTGTGGAAAGCGTCAGCTCTCGCAGCTGCAAAATCAACCTCAACCTCTGGCATACTCACCTACGGTCATTCAGAACTAGCTTCCGTTCTCGGAGCCGCTTCAATGGTAGCAAACAAGTTGTTGTCAGGATTTAAGCGTGAGCGTTCAGGATTCAATAAAGACACGAGAAAGTACCATGATGGATGCGAAGGGAGAAGGTAGTTCCGTGCGTCATCACCGACATAGACGCAAACCCTTGCAACTCTTTCAGCAACGCTGAAATCCAAGGTCTGGTGTTGTGACAAACTTTGAACGCTGTGTAACTGAATTTAGATCAACATGCTTTGGTAGACGGACCAACGTAGTCGCCCAACAAACATCCTACTGAACCGGAGATCGTTCCGGTCTCAGGGCATCCGCAAGATTGCCTTGATCTTATGATAACATCCATCAACGAAGTTACCACCATGCTGGGAGTCCTCGATCAGGCGCAAGACCCGGAAAATTTGAAAACCGTTTACGAAAGGGCCAGGAGTTAAAGTGTCTGGTATCATTACGTGTTGAACTAATGATAACCCAGGCTCCTTCTATCCGACTAACATACCAACAAACAATAGCTAGCAACAACGCCAAAAGCCTTCGAAACGTCCTTCGAACCAAGCAACTCCCCCCAAGAACCACACCTCGTCTCTCTAACAAACAATCTTATGCCCCCTCTTGAACACCGGCACAGGATCACACGTCGGCGGCTCACTAAGCACATACGGCGCACCGGCCTCTTCCGAACAATCCACCGAGTCAAAGAGTTGCACTACACACCTCATCAGCCACCGCAGTCATCATGCTGGGACAAAATTTACTTACACTGGCAGCCCCGAAGAGCGATGCGTAGTAATTGCAGACTTGCCTGATTTGGCTCGAGCGGATAACACTCATCAGACACAATGTTGTCGTGTGGAAAGGAGAGACAGGGATTGTTGGCAGCGCAGTCAACGCACGACCATGATGTGAAAGAGCCGGCGTTGGGGATGGGGTTGGGGACGGGACTGCGGCGGGTGGGCGTGAGGGGAGAGGCGAGGGTTGTTGCTGCGAGTGCGAAGGTGATGGTGAGGAAATGCATGGTTGAAGATGTGGATAAGCTCAGGATGATCGCGATGATTGTGTTGAAAGTGATGAACTGTAAAGGTGTTATTTGGAGTGGCTTTATATGTGCATTCACGTAATAAATATGGGAACAGCGAGACAACAAACAACCAACTTCGACCATCGACGTCTTGGTATCTCCAGGTCAAATCCATGTGACTCCAGTATACGACCAATGTCTTTTCCATACTCCCTGACGACTTCCTCTCACCTAATCCTTGGGTTGTAGTAGAAGGAACTCGGCAGAGACATTCTTTTCATATGTTGCTCGGTCAAATTTCCTTACAGTAAGCACTTACTTTATATGGAAGTAGCACATCAGACAAACGAAATTCTCCGATCATTTGTTCTACCTGCTCACATCACATAACGCCTTAGCGACGGTCACGTTTCACTCGAAGATGGCGATAGTAGCGACCCAATATATTTCAATACAGCCTAGCTCGCACCGTGTGTTGAACACGGCGAACGAACTAGACTGGCTCTAATAAATCAGATCGGAAATATATTGTAATGACTGTCGTTTGAGTACATCTTCTCAGCTAAGCAGTGCGCTGTTGCCAGCTCCTCTCCATCTAATCACCAAGTCGTCACTCGGTCTCCATCATAAGCGTAACCGGGATGACCCGCTTAAGAGCAGATAGCCTGGTAAGAAAACTTCTGCGATACATTGATGCAGTCGCTGGGAGCAGTGGTGAAGGTGTCGGTTGGTGTACCAGAGCAATCGTTCGAGGTGTAGAACTCGACTATTCCCATTAGATCCCGATCATTCACAATAAACGTTGTCGCGACTCACGGCGGCAGTTGGCACGAGTCTTCTCCAAGAAAAAGACGCGGGCGCTCTGCAAGGGCAGGAATACACATTCGTTGCTGTGGATGTTTTGCTGCTGCAGAGCTTGGGGCGCGCAGTCGGCGTTGGCGTAGGCCTCGACTGAGGGGTGAACGTTAGTGGGAACGGTAGTCTGCGTAGATGGGGAAGGGACGTACAAGAGGCAACGTTCTCAAGCGAGATCTGAGCAACGGCAACTGAGGCCATGATGGCGGCGACGATGGTGGAGGTGAACTGCATCTTGAAGATTTGGGTTTTTGGTGGAGCTAAAAGATATTGAATGTAGTGATACTGTAGAAGATGCTGTCGTGGTTGTCCTCCCAAATACATCCTCCCTTGGAGGTTTTATACCTCACTTCCTCGGCGCTCTCGGTTTCCTCCGTCATCTCCTCTCGCTCGAGGCGTTTGTTGGAGCTCATCGTGGCTTGTTGCGGTGAACAGCATACGAATGCGATTCATCATCATGTCTGATGGGCTTGCCATGCAAGTGACCGGACACAGGCAGACACATACCTCATCACGGGGCGGCTTGCGAAAGAGCGGACATTGTTGACAGTATGAGGAAGTTTGCTCGTATACCTGACGCCGTGGCTTCAGTTTTGTAAGCACAACGCTGACCAGTGTGATCGCTGACTATGGCGACGTGGAGTCTGCTGGCCGAGAACGATTCTATGGCCGAAGTCAATAGGAGCAACTCGTGTCGATGTGACTGATGGTCAGTGGCTTGCGGGCCGCTGCTGCAAGAGGTCGGTCCGCGGGGCAATCATTCTCTTAAGAGGATGCGTCAGTTGTAGGTGGCTGAGCGGCGTCATGTGTGAGACATGAGCTCAGCATTGAATGAACTCCCCATATACCTCATCTCGGTATCGAGTGAACAGGTGCGCGCAAAATTCATTCGTCATCTTCTCCCTTCTTTGGAACAACTGTGAGATGGCGGCCTCGTGTACAGTCTACAATAGCTCGTGCGCGTGGCGAGAACTCTCGGGCTGGGTAGTCAATCACGTGATGTGTGATGTCTTTGGAAATGTTAAGCGCGTGTGTGAATCGATGCAATGCAGCCGGTAAGAAAAGGTGCACGGATATCATGTGTTGGTGCAAAGAGGCCACCAAATGTGCACCAATGGGACGGAAGGGCCCGGCTGACAGGCCTGGCCAAAAGGCTTGTGCAAACGACGGTTGGATTGGTATCCTGAAGCGAGAGAGCATAAGCAAAGGTGCGTGCTCGATCTCAGCGTGACCCTAGTCTTGAGGCCTCCAAGAACTCAGATCTACATTCGGAAAGTCTCTGAAGAACACAAATCCCCTCCTACGCCTTGGCAGTCCCGCGCTGTATCCCGATCATCTCTTTCGTAACTTTTCCTGGTACGTGTGTATCATCATCGTCTAAATAAAAAAATGTCATCCGTGCTGCAGTAGCAAAGCGACGATTGACAACTATTGAGTAGCTGCTCAGTTGTAATCGTGCATGTTGTGTAAGCTGATGTCCTGGCTGCTGGTAACGCGTCGCTCTTCCCCGTTACCGTTAGCGAGCGCATCACTCGTGGACGTCTGACTGACACCGTTGGCCGGGTGCCAATCGGGTTGCCCATTGCCATCCGATGGGATGACGTTGCCATGTTGGTCAACCTCCTGTTGTATTACGCGTTAGTCACAAGGAGTCTTGCCAGACAACGTTCTCAATGCTCAACTTACAACGCCTTTGGCAGCCATGCGCACCTGTTGAGGATTGGCCGTACCGTGTACGACAGCCTCTCGTGCCTTCTCCATGACCTTTTGTTTGCGGCTCTCTCCGCGAATTCTCTCGAGATGCTCGAAATAGCCAGCGTCGACCGGGGTGACATATTTGCCGCAGAAGACACCGACTTCGAACTTTTGCGTTGCGGGATCCCGCGGGGAGAGACGTGCGCAAGCGCTCTGTAGATCCTCAAGGTTCTGGTATACGACATCGTCCGCGCCAATGTGCTTAGCAATGGCTGCCGAGTCGCGGTGGTGAGCGATCAGCTCCGAGGAAGAGGCCAGATCAATACCGTAGATGTGGGCATTGGTGATTGGCGGTGCACACGAGGTAAAGTAGACCTTCTTGGCACCCGCTTCCCGCGCCATCAGGACAATCTCACGCGACGTAGTACCCCGAACGATGGAGTCATCAACCAGCAGCACGTTCTTGCCTTCAAACTTCTTCTTCATAGGATTCAGCTTGGCCCGGACGCCCTTCTGTCGTAGTTGTTGCGACGGCATGATGAATGTGCGGAAGATGTAACGGTTCTTGACGAAACCTTGTACGTATGGCTTTTCGAGAGCCTCAGCAACGCATAATGCAGAAGTAATCGAAGTCTCAGGAATCGGCATAACCACGTCGATCTCAGCCATGGTCTTGGGACCAAGCTGCTTCTTGATGGTCTCGGCGAGAGTGAAGCCCATGTTGCGTCGGCTCTCATCCACGTCGATGCCGTCAATGACAGAGTCAGGTCGCGCGAAGTAGACGTATTCGAAGATATCCGGGGTATACGCTTCTTGCTTGGCGACTTGTCTGAAGACGGGCTCCTTGCCCTTCTCGATGATGACAGCTTGGCCGGGGAGGATATCGAAGAAGTCCTTGTAGCCGCACTGGACCAGCGCTACGCTCTCTGAGGCCATCATGTAGTCCATGCTCTTGCCGTCCTGCGACTTGCGAGAGCCGAGCACCATGGGTCGAATACCGTACGGGTCGCGGAAACCGATGAGGCCGAATCCTGAGACAATGTTAGTATCTACACGGTGACAGCATAGCACATATCATTGGATATCGACATACCCGCAAGCATGGCCGTGCAGGCCCATCCACCGGTGCAAAGCTTGTACATCCTCTCCAGCGCCGCAAAGCAATCGTCGGCGTTGATACGCGCCTTGCCCGTCTCGTTGAGCTCGTCGGCGAAGATGTTGAGCATGAGCTCGCTATCGCTCTCGGTGTTGATATGCCTGTGGGCCTCGTGATCGAGTCGCTGGCGCAGTGCCGGCGCGTTGATGAGGTTGCCATTGTGGGTCATGCAGATACCGTAGGGGCTGTTGACGTAGAAGGGCTGAGCCTCAGCGTTCGCGCTGCTGCCGGCGGTAGGGTATCGCAGGTGGCCGAGGCCCATGAAGCCGGGGAGGTCGGACACGCGTGCGCCGTCCTGGAAGACACGCGACGCCATACCGTTGCCCTTGCACTGGTGGAAGCGACCACCAGCACTGCAACTGACTATTCCGGCAGCATCTTGGCCGCGATGTTGGAGGAGGTAGAGGGCATCGTGCACCTCGACCGAAGCCGATTGCGACTTGGGATCGCCGTGGATCACAGCAATGATACCGCACATTTTGACGTGATGGCGGGGTGTGGGGAGGCTTGGAGTAAAAACTCGGGTTTATATGCTACTAAGACGCGTCAGTTGCGGTAACAGTTCGGAAGACGCGGGATATGTAAGTGGGGTAGTCTCTCAGGAAGTCGTTGTGCGCTCAAGGGGTATCGCAAGTCTAACATCTTTATAATATGACAAAATCATCATCGGGACATTGAATAGGCAGCAGGTAAGAGAGCAAGTGACGACATACGTAGCCTGGTGGTGTTCCTGAAGGTTTCGGCACGTCTCTCCAAAAATGGGGTATCCTGGTGGAAGAATAATGTTATGGCCGTTGGGCGCTAGATGCAGCAGCAGTCCATCTACTCTCAACTCGAGTTCTCAGTGTGGGCGGCGGCGGCGTCTTCGTAGCGGCGTGGCGGGATTGTTGTCCCAGCTGGTGATGGCGTTTGGGCTCATGGTTATTGGAAAGTAAGAGCGCTCTAGTGGGGAAGGGGCAGCATGATAAACAATTTTTTTCCTCGCCGCACCTGCACTTCCGCCCTTTGGGGCTTGGCGGCCTTCGAAGCCGAGGGAGCTGCCCCACATGTTGCACCTCCAGAACCGACATCGCAACGCGACATCGCCATGACTCCGACAAAGGAACGCGAGACAAGCGCGTTATCATCACTGACAACCATTCGGGTACTCGTTTTCGTTCGATTCGCGTCCTGAGCCATCGTCCGACGCGTTCTCCTCACGTCGTCCATGGCGGTCCTATAGCTGTACGGAGGATTGAGGTACTTCTCTATCCATTCCTCTCTCAGGAATATCTCAGGTAGACGCGCGCGAGTCTGCCCAACGCAGGCAAACCTACGGCAGGCGCCCATCCAGCGCGATCACATCTCCACCAGCTCGCTACGCTTCCAAGGTCGATGAACGCCATTCCGCGTGCGCAGAGAGCGCGTCGCTATATGTACCGGAATGCATCGGTCTTTTGTTGAGTAAATTTGAGGGCTGACGTAAGTGTATCTGTTCCTTGCCGATGCAGGATTCCGGAAGAGCCCAGAATGGACGGAATAGGCGACGCTCACATGGGAGCGCACAGTCAGGGTGTGCTTGTGCTGACTCTCGAAGGGTTATTGTCCAAAGCCTCTTTAAAGGTTCTTTGTGTTACCAGTACCATATCCCCGGTCTCCGCCACGCTGCACGAGCGGCTACACCCCGTGTCCAATTCCGAACGGTGCCCACCCTGCACGACATCCATCGCCGAAGCGCGTCGGCACTGTTATCATACTCGCAAACGAAGCAGCCAGAGGACGAACAACTCATATGTCTCGGAATTTGATCTTCTGCGCATCGGCAGCTACTATCTCTTACGCGACAGACCGACTCCAAACGACGCTAGAATACGTCTCTGCCCCGTCCACGCCTACCCCCGTCTTTCACACCAACAATCTCCCACAGCCACGATGCGGGTAGTCAAAAACGGATCATGCTGTTGGCCTGCTAGCATGGCACTGTGTCTTCACTAGCGTGACCCCGGTTACAGCTGGCCACTGAGACCAAGCTTGGAGGTGTCCATTCGCCCAATCGATACTGATCTATTGTAGACGAGAGCATCAGAAGTCGACGTTGACGATCTATTGAACCTGCTCCGTCTGAACATCAATGTGTCTGCACCATCGTTCCCGGAGAGTATCGTTCCGCTGTTTCAACGTCAAGCACAACAGAGGGCCAAGTTTATGTGCTTAAGTTGCAACACGTTCTACAGCAGTCTTCGTGCATAGGGTTCGTTCAGGAGACGCAAACACGTGAACATGGAGACATACGTGTCGCGTATTATACGTGAGCCGGTGGATCTCGCACTAAGACTACTGCCAGATGCCCGGAGAAGTGTAGCCCGTGAGCCCCGATTGACACAGCTGCGTTGACGCCAGCTTCATGCGGAAAGGACTGATTTACACGGCATATCCGAGGAACACAAGCATTGGCAACCTTGTGCAATTGTCAACTCAGTGCAGCCCAAAGCGTTCGACTTGTTGTCGACAGATCATTTGCTAAGTTTCAGCGCAAAGCGCAAAGGCTCACGTTACGCTCGTCTTATTCAACTTGTCTCCACTGTCCACTTAGGCGGTCTTCAGAGTGGCAGCTGTCCTACAAGAGAGTGTATTACCAGTCTCGGCATATCAGCACTTCTGAATTTGACGAGAATGGTATCAAGGGTACCAGCAGGACGATACTCAATTTCCACGATGGTTGTTCGGCTTCTAGATGTGGAAACCCCACCACGTGAAAGCTGCTGATCAGTACCGCATCAGTAGCATGCAGGATCGGCTGCTTGCCGCTGCCTCCAATTACCTCAGCCCGATTAGCTCTCGCGTATGCATAGCTACTTCCCTGAAATAATACGCGGGGTCCCCACATGTAGTCGCAGATCCAGCCCAACCATAACCGTGCAGACTTAATACTACGCGTTCCGCATGGACCAGGTGGCGATGCTGTTCACTAACCGTTGTTCCGGGATCTTTGTTAGCTGCTGGACAAGTATACCGACAGCAAGCCACCTCTTCTACTAAGATCCAGCTCAGCTAGGGATCTCCAATCGCAGCCTGCATGTACTACAAAAGTATACACTACGGGCTAATGCCCCCGACGCATGCAAACGTATGGATGTAACCCGTATACCCGTCGGCTAAGAGGGGCCTAGAGAGTGACGAGAGACTTGTCGTATATGACTTCTTTATCATATGCGTCAGCGTCGCGGTATAAAGGGTCAAAAGCCACGCCAAAGCTCACATATCACCTCGGCATTATTTCCATTCGACAAGTGTGCGATTGCAGCTTTCTATCGTCTGTCGTCATAGACTCTTCATAGTTCTTGCCTGCACATATCTTTATGACGGTGGGGTCCGGCGAATCTGGCAGGATGGCGACCCTCAACGAGGAGTGCTTTCCAAATATGTCGGCTGGCACTGACATCACCGCGTCATCAGAATCGATTAAGGTGAGCAACTACCACCGCGACAAAAAACCTTTCAAATTAACTATTCAAGTCCTTCACAGGAGCTGAGATGGCCTCGAATGGAAAGACCAGTGCTCCGACCCACGTACTGGCGGCTTTCATCGCCCTCAGTCTATCGATCTTTCTAGTAGCACTCGATACCGTGCTCATACCAACCGCTCTACCTACGATCTCCCGATCTTTCCATATTCCAGACTCTCTATACGCCTGGATAGGGTCTTCCTACCTTCTCGCCAATGCCTCATCAGTCCCATTCTGGGGCAAGCTGTCGGACATATTCGGAAGAAAGCCAGTAATCCTGGCAGCCAACGCCATCTTCCTTGGCGGCAGCATCTTGTGCGCCGTCAGTGTTAGTGCCGTTATGCTCATCTTCGGTCGTGTCGTTCAGGGTCTCGGCGGCGGTGGGGTGGTGGTACTGGTTCACGTATGCGTCAGCGACCTCTTCACCATCCGGGATCGGTCCTTCTACATGGGCACTGTTGGTGCTGTATGGGCCGTCGCATCTGCTTTGGGGCCGGTCCTCGGCGGCGTCTTCGCACAACGTCTCCATTGGACGTGGTGCTTTTACATCAACATACCCATCGTCTCACTAGCGATTTTAGTGTTGTATCTTACGCTTCACCTACACAACCCACGAACGCCCCTTACGATAGGACTCGCGGCTATGGACTGGTTGGGGACGGTCACGATAATCACGGCCACTATACTCCTGCTAGTGGGCCTCCAAGTAGGTGGCACTAGCTCCTACTCGAACGCAGGAGTCATTACGTGCTTGCTGTTCGGGTCACTCGCTTACGTCGCCTTCCCTTTCTCGCAACACTGGGTGGCACAACATGGCGGCAGCCCTATCATGCCGCTGCGCATCTTCAAAGACACCAGCAACCTCAGCGCGCTGGCCGTATGCGCATGCGACACTGTGGTCTTCACCTCGGTGGCTTATTTCCTACCCTTGTACTTCCAGATCGTGCTCGGACTCCAACCAGAGATCACAGGCGTATGTATGCTCGCCGTCGCGATACCTCTGGCACTTGTTTCATTCGCTTCCGGCCACATCATCGAGAAGACTGGGCGTTTCCTCGAAGTACTGCAAGCGGGTCTGTTCGTTATGACGCTCGGTGTCGGCCTTCTCATCTCGCTCGGCACCGCGCCAAGTCTCGGAACCGTCATCGCATTTTTGGTCGTCATCGGCCTGGGGTTTGGGCCCAACTTTGGTGCGCCACTCATCGCCCTGCAAACACGCATACGAGAGACTGATATTGCTGCCGGCACCGCGGCTTTTGGATTCGTACGTGCGATATTTGGTGCCATCGGTCTAGTTATCGGCCAAGTGGTATTCCAACTCCTCATGGCGCCACACTACGAGAAGATTGTCGACAGTGGCATCGCAGACGATGTTGCTGTTAATCTCACTGGGGGTGAAGCGATATCTCAAAGCGCTGCTATCACTGGCCTCACTGACTCCCAGAAGAGTGTAGTCCGCCATAGCTTCATGAGCGCGCTGAGAGGGACCTGGATTCTCATGACGATTGTGGGTGCCATTGGTCTTTTGGTCTCGTTCGGTATCAAGAGAAAAAAGTTGCATCGAGAGAGGACGACTGAGCTTAAGGAGCTGGAAGTCACATCGAGCGATTAAGGATAGGGTAACAGCTCACACGCGTGCAACTAATGGCTCGCTTGTTGATGCTCAATCATCCGACGCACATAGCGCATGCGATTCAGTCATTTGATTCATGACTAGTTCACCTAGTTACATGTTTCGGGTGCAAATCATTCCATATTCAGCCCATTTGAGCGTCTTACATACATGGATCTGCGCGGTGCGGCCACTAACCGCCAAAGCAGCCTCAAGCTCTACCTAAATACATTCGCTAGATATAACACTTCATGTATTGCAAGACCCAGCCCGTGGTGTATCACGTCTGATATCGTTACCGCTGTGTACTTACTTCTTTCTTCGTGCTTCCCTATGCGCCCTCTGCAGCTCCGCCAACGCCTCATCACTCCATCCCGCGTCGCGATACGTGAAGTAATCACTTGGCAGAGTCGCAGGATTATTCGGATCTTGCGTAGGTCTGGGCAGCGGTGCCACGAGAAGCGGTTGTGGTTGGGACGGCTGACTAGGCGGCTCTTGAGTAGGTGCGCCGTGGTCACTCTGAACAGGCATGGGCGGTGCGGGCATCCACCACGGCTGGGCTTGTGTCGCTGCTGGTGCTGGTCCTGGCACTGGTCCTTGCGGTATACATACTTGATCTGGGAGAGGGTAAGGTACTAGCACAGGCCCTGTTGGTGTTACTATGACTTGGAAGGCGGGTTGTTCGGGCTGCTGAGCTTGGTCTTGGCCGTCTCTTGGGGGCTGAGTTGGCTGGTTGGGGAACATGCTTGGGCAGGTGTGGGATATTGGTTGTGATGAAATGAAGAGGACTATGGGCGGGCGTAATGCATAAATTTATATGTGTATATATCATACAATAGAAGATGCCTGGAGCGAAGCGACAGCGTCCATGCATTGTTGAATGTATAAGCTGTCGCGTGTAGGACGCGTCAGAGATGCGCTGTGGCACCGACAGCTATGCTAACAGCACGCGCATGATGTATGAGCAAGCTTGATGAGTTGTGTGACGCAACATTAGCGTCTCACGTATACCATGAGCTGTGATAGCTCCTTTGCGATATCGCTATGGTCAATAGACGACGCACAAATGGTTCGTTGGACGTTGCAAAATTGTTTGCATTCTTGGAAAGCCGAGACCACTTTGCCGTATATTTCCTCAAGCTCCTTTTGTCGAGATATCAAGCGTTATATCAAGCTCAGTCCAAGCTTTCGCCTTTGTAGCCAGGAGAATAACAGTACTTCATCAACCGACGGGAAGTCTTGCTGCCACCAGCTCTTGCTGTCCAGCACGTGTCGACAACCCCAATGCGCCGAACCTTCCACATCGCGACGCCAGTGTCGAAACAAGCCTTCAGCTTCACACCGGTCTTTTTCGAGAGCTCAGAGGCGAAGATGATTTTGTTAAGACAATGTAAGCGGTATTTATCGGGAGCTTTTTCCGTTTGGCCTGGTCTCATGATAAACTTGATCAGAATCTCATGCTGCGCATCATCTTCGTCTTCAGTGGTACTGGTGATGGTGTTCAATCCTTTGGGTACCGAGGTGATGTTGATGCCATCCAGGCCTATCAAGCTGATAACATTATCCTGTGACCAGGTGCGAAACGTTCTTGCCATATCCCGCATGATCTTCAGCTCGTCGAAGTCATCCGGATCGGTGGGCATGATCAAGGCGTCTAGAGCTTCGCTTATAGTTGTTGGAGTCAGCTGAAGATGAAACCTTGAATTGGTTTCCCGAAGCTTCAACAAGGCGAGAACATCAACACCATTTTGAGGAAGTGGTGCGCCGCAGCAGATGGGCTCTACCCATCCTGCAACCTCGCCGTCTTTATCTGGTCGATGGAAGATGTTGACGTAGTCGTTGATGGTCTCAAGCGCGGTACGAACTCGACGCTTCTCTAAAAGCCAAGGGGTAAACTCATTCCGAATCTGGTGGCAGGTTTGAGTGAAGCCCCAATATGAATGCGCGAAGTTGGTCGGACAAGCTATGCCACGAACAGAGCGCCGAGGTACGCCTTCGGGGTAGTGGCGAACGTTCAAAATCTTCTTCTCTTCGTCGGTCATGGCGTATTGATATATCAAATTGCGGACTTCACCCGGTAGATCACTCCAGGGCGCATTCTGAGTACCTGGCTTCTTTGGTGGATACCGATGAGAATGTGAGCGCGGCACGTATTGATCTTCATCATCGCTCTGGTCATCCTTCTCTTCTTCTGATACCCAACCAAGCCAACGACCTAATCTATCAGCCTCTGCTCTGACTTTCTCTTCGAGACTTGTCTTCCTTCGGTGTGCACCTGTGGTTGTTGATTTGGTGACGCGCGCACCCTGTACACGAAGCTTTTCGCCCAAATGGGCAGACTGAGCGGTAGACCCTGAAGTTCGCAACTCACGAACACGATTGCGGCTGGATCTGGCCCTAGGCATTTCATCGTCGGTAAGTTGAGCTACGGCATCCTTCCGCGATCGCTTTGCGGGAGGTGCGTTGTAGTCGGCAAGGTTTGCAAGCTCCGCGGCAATGTTCGTGGGCTTCTTATGCCCGCGCTTTGGGTACGGAAGTTGTCTGTCGTCACCGCGACTGCGCCTGCCACCTCTATCGTGATCGCTTTCATTCTGGGAAACTGCACGTGTCTCCTGAACGTCGCGACGACTACGCTTCCTGGGCAACTGCGAAGGCGCACAGTTCTTCTCGGCTTGGTGTTTGCGCTTTGAACCCATTATGTTCGCTGTATGTAGGAGTTGCTGGGGATACTAATAATTTGAGGAATTCACTGCGTGATGTGAAAGGATGTGGGCGTATGTGTTGACACCAGGGTTGACACAGTTATAAGATCCGGTGGAGCGTTCTATCAAGAGTGGGTGCCTAGTGTCGAAGAAGACTCAACCATGGCTTGAAGGGAAAACGCACGTACGTTCACAACTCTTCCCTTCACTTGAAAGGATTGGCTCAGATTTATCGTTGTCTTCCATAGGAATTACTGATTGCATCAAGTCGGTATAGTCGTTGTCGCGATAGGGGCCTGTATGATCCATGGCGATGTGTGTGCGGAGACCTGGCTTTCAGTGGTACCGAAACGCGACACCACCGCAGGCGAGTCTGCAGTCGATGACCCCTACGATACTATTTCGTGTTAGCATCATGAGGCTGATCTGACTATGCAGTTTCTCTCCTATAATTCTTGATTAAGTTGCAACATCACAGCGTGACAGTCGGTATCCGGACGATGAGAAGTCTGCGACAGCTGGAGGCGTCCTCATAGCTGGATCGCGACGTCTGTGAAGAAGAAAACGTGTCGCGAGCTATTCGAGTGTCTTACAACTCGCTAGGATGCATTCTCTCCTCGTTTTTTCGAACCTCAGCCGATGGGAAGAAGAGCTGATATAACAGTCGCGGTCAGGTTGTCGCGAACGCGGCGGCTCCAGCCCCTTCCCACAACAACGGATGTTGTTCTGTGTGCGACCGCGCTTGCCAGACGACTGCACTAAGCAGCAATAGAAAATCGTAGACGAGATCAAGAATATCTAGACGCGACGAAGATGTCCAAGAGATGCTCAGCTTGGGATGAATGAGTGTAGAAGTCGAAGCCGAAGCTGATCGGCATTTTGCCAAGCTGGATGACGTTATCACGGGTTTCTTCTCCTTCCCTCCTCTAGACACAAACATCCCACTTCGCTTTCGCAAACATTGGCCCGGTCCCGAAGCTACCAGGCTCAGACACGTACTACGCGATGCTGTGCCTTCCCGAGATCTCGACGCGCCTCGTCACGTGAGCAACCTTGGAAGCCACCGTTTAATGTGTGATCAGTGATCAGTAAACCCAACACCGAGCCTCGGGTCGCCTCACAATCAGCCAATCAGAACCGCGCACTCCTTTACAGCTCAGCTCTTCTTCACTTCATGGCAGTTTCGTGAAGGATGCGAGTAACTCAATATGGCAGGCTTGGTAGTGCGCCGCGCCTGCTCTCGGCCGTAACTCTGAACGCGTGCGGGGAGCAGGACAAGCGCCGGGTATATACAGCACACATCCTCTCATTGTGAAGTATAGCGGAGGATATCCCTGGTGCCTTTCACAGCACCCTGACTTAACTTACCGTATTCCTAGCATGAACCACGATTGCCAGAATGGACATGCGACATTGATCCATGAGACTGAGACTGTCATTGCTGGAAACAACGGAGAAAAGCCCGACCCTGAACATCAATCTCCATGCCAACCCGCCAAATTCGAGGATGAACGACGCTGTAGTGAACGGCCGGCTAGCGAAGATGGATCGTTCACCAGCCCCATCGACCCGATGGACTGGGATGGTCCGGACGACCCTGAGAACCCGCACAACTGGTCTACATGGAAGTTGGCTTATCATACGATGATACCAGCCCTCTTTGGATTCACTGTGTAAGTCGCAGGACAGCGCGTAAAACCAGCAGGTACTGACGGCTCAGCACCTTTGGAACATCAGTGTATACACCCGCGCTCGCAGACGTCATGCGTGACTTCGACGTATCGCGCACGGCTGCGCTCATCGGCATAACGCTTTACACGCTCGGCCTGGCGTTTGGTCCAATCGTCACTGCACCACTCAGTGAGAGGAAAGGCCGAAAAGCTGTCTATCTGGTGTTCTTCCCCATATTCATGCTGTTTACTCTCGGTGCAGGCTTCTCGAAAACATACGCAGCCCTGGTCGTGTGTCGATTTTTCGCAGGACTGTTTGGAAGTCCAGCACTAGCTGTTGGAGCTGGAACGAATGCCGATTTGTTCCCACCGCATAAGCGCGCCTTGGCTACGAGTTTCTACTTGATGGCTCCTTTCGCCGGGCCGTCCATTGGGTATGTATCGTCCAGAGTCTATTGCTCTACTAGATGTTGACGTGATGACAGACCCGTGGTCGGAGGATTCGTGGCGCAATACAAGACTTGGCCGTGGACACAATGGTCCATTCTTTTCCTTGCGGTGGCTGTATATGCCACATCTATACCAATGGATGAGACTTACAAGCCAATCATCTTGAAGAGGCGAATGAAGGAGAACGGGGTGCAAAAGAAGCAAGAAAATGGAGATATCAAGAGCGAGATCGTTCTGAGGTTCATTCGGCCCCTTCACATGCTCTCAACAGAGGTATGATTGCAAGCCCCCGTGCATCTTTGTCCATGCTTGAGCTAAATATGCACAGCCTGTAGTGTTCTTCGTCTCGCTCTACACAGGTTTCGCATTTGCGGTGCTGTTTCTCTTCTTTGCAGCTTTCCCTTACGTCTTCTCACGTGCGCCATACTCCTTTACGCCGTCTCAGTCTGGGCTCACATTTATTCCCATCAGTATTGGCGTGTTTGTTGGAGGTATGACTACCATTGTCGTAGACCGCATGATCTACATGAAAAAACATCAGCAGGCCACCTTGAAAGGCAACCCGAACGCTGACCCGGAACATCGATTATATAGCGCAATGCTTGGTAGTTGGGGTATGGTCATTGGTCTCTTCTGGTTTGGCTGGTGTGCTGATAAGGGCGTTCATTGGGCTCCCACTGTGGTGGGAGTTATACCTTTTGCATGGGGCAATATCTGTGTCTTCGTAAGTTGCGAAGGTCGAGTTCATGTTCAATTAGCACTAACAGCCTGATCTCTAGACCTCTTCTGCGCTCTATCTTGCGGATGTATACGGTGCGATGAACGGCGCGTCAGCTATAGCGGCGAATGGAATCGTCAGGTACACGCTTGGGGCTGTCTTCCCCCTCTTCACCGTGCAAAGTACGTCATCAAACGTGGAACCAGCCGATAGCAATATCTGGAGCCTTGAACAAGCTAACATCTAACTCAGTGTATGATGCTCTCGGGATCGGCTGGGCGACGTCTCTCCTTGGCTTCCTGTGTCTGGTTATGGTACCTATCCCATTTGTGTTCTTCAAATACGGGCCAGTTATCCGCGCGAAAAGCAGATTTCCAGTGGCCATGTAGAATGCATGCCTTGCCATGGTACGAGTTCCAACGTGTAGATGAAGGCGGAATGGTGACCGTGAAGGAATGTGCACGGGACTGGACGCGCACCCAGGGCAATGCTTGAAAGCTTCGCAAAGCGATTTGAACGGTACTGGAGAGCGGATGAAGTCTGACGACGCGTCAGTATACTATAGAAATGCTCGTGCAATCAGGAACATACTGGCGGCTTCGCAAACTTAGAAAGCAAATGATCACGTGTCAAGTAGGGGGGTTTCTAGCGCGGGACCCGAGTCATGCTTTGAAATACAATTAGGTTTCGGCCTTCGCTTCGCGTCTGCTGCTTGTAAATCAGTCCCTGGCTCGCATCACAACTGAGATAATACAGTATGCACGTCGCTCGATAGTGCCTGACGGTGCGTTGCACAAGGCTGACGCCGCAAGTACTTGAGGCTGTAGATGGTCGCTGCTGCACACATAATCGCAACAACAACAACAGTCCAAATCTATACGCTTTACACTTCTCAATCAATCGGATACCTTTTCCTCTTACCACTTGCTCTGCCGCTGTTTCTCGAAGGCAATCTCTTCATCCTCACCATGGACCCCAACGCCTTCACGACCCCGTTCCAGCTCACCAAGTCGCTCAAGCGCGATGTGTATCCGGCCATCGACCCCAAGAACCCCACTCTCAGCGCCAAGGGCAAGACCATTCTGATCACGGGCGCTACAGGCGGTTTAGGAGGCGTAAGACGGTCCGTTGTCGATCGCGCGAGATGGGTGCTGACGCCAACGAATAGGAAGTGGCTCGTGCCTGGGCTATAGCCGGCGCCAAGGGCATCGTGCTTGTCGGCCGCAACAAAGATCTGTTGGCAGAACCCGCCAGCGCCATCGCCTCCCTCAGCCCTGAGACCAAGGTCCTCAGTGCCACCGCCGATCTGACCAACGAGGCCGAAGTCCAGAACCTGTTCAAGAAGGCGACCGATGCCTTTGGCACCGTTGACGTCGTGGTCCATGCCGCGGGTAGTATGGTGGGCGGACCTGTCGGCGACCTCGAACCCAGCGCTTGGTTCAGCGACTACGAGGTGAACGTCAAGGGCTCGTATATTCTCGCATACTACTACCTCAAGGCCGTTGAGTCCGGTACGCTCATCCTGCTGAACACGCTTGGCTCGTCCTTCACAGTTCCCGGCATGAGCGCCTACTCGGGCAGTAAGATGGCGCTACTCAAGTTGGCCGAGTATCTGGACGCTGAGAAGCCTAATCTTCGCGTCTTCACCGTGCACCCTGGTATCGTCGCAGCGACCGAGTCAAAGCGCGGTATGGTCGTCGACCAGCTCACGCCGTTTGCGCACGACAAGGGCATCCAGACGGGTGGCTTATCGCTGTACCTTGCGCAGCCCAAGGCCGACTACCTCAAGGGCTCATTCCTCAGCGTCAACTGTACGTATCTCATTCTATTCCAACTCTTTATCTACGACTGCTGATATTTTCCAGGGGATGTAGACGAGATGGAGGCGCACAAGCAGGAGATCACCGAGCAGAAGCTGCTCAAGCTTGGATTTCTGAACGCGAAGCTCGGTCCGGAAGGTCATCCGTGGTCCGCATGACTAGAGAGCCGCGAGGCCGACGAGACGGACAAAAAGGCGGAGGAAGGCGAGAGACATGTGAAGAACAAGGAAGTGTTCGTGTGATCAGGAACAGTGTGGCGCGCTTGCGAGCTGGGTAAGCGATCGATCGCGGGTCGGGTATGCTAGAGCTCTTCGCGCTTTGTAAGGGGTGCTGCGGGTCATCTTGGAATGGCGACACATGATTTTCGAGGCAGTTCTCCAGCATGCCCTATCGGTCTCAGCCATATTAATACGGTTGCGATGTAGAAGTTCTGTGTGCGGTGATGGCCATGACGCTGTACGAGCTAAGATCCACTGTGCTTACCTAATAAGTGGCCCCCGCTTCCGCCCCAACCTCCTTCCCTGCTGCCTTCGGGCGTGGCCTCTATCACCACAACAGCTCTACATCCCCTCAAGCATCCCATGCCGTGAGGCTTTCTTCCCAGCCCCATGCCTGACGCATGATGTCGTATCGATCAGCAGTCCGAAAACGGAACCATCAAGCTGCCTTCTCCGAGACACAAAGAACGCATGGACCGCGTACGACCTCGCGACACCCATGAGAGGCACTTCGAATCGAGGTCCTTCCTGCAGAAGTACAGGTCCCTGTGCTACTCGCTTTGATGCGAAGGTGTGACCTTATGACGTCGATCATCGAAGGTTCAGCACGCATCTGCTATTGAACAACATCAACGACAGTCTCGATTTATCAAACCTCTTTCCGTTTGAGACATGCTTTTGTTGTTGCTGCACTGTGGAAATGTCGGGAAAAAATCTCGTAGCTCGCTTTTATATGGCCCGTCGACGCGTGTTCGATTTTTGTGCGCTGTGGTAACGCTGTATCCTCCCCTGTGTTGTACACTGTCATCAAGTCGTGCCATCAGGGTTCGTTTGAGGCTTACAAGTCGGCATCGATGCTTTAGCAAGCGCTATCGTTAGTTCGGTAAATTTTCCCGAGCTCCAACAGCCACGTTCACGGCCATGTTGCCGCCACGCTGCAGGTCACAGCAGCATCAGGTTTTGACTTCACCTCAGAGCTTCTCGCGGCGCGAACGTTACATTTCCTCTTCTTTTTCATCAAGTCGCTCCATTCATCTCTTCCCTAGCGGATATCAGCATCGTATCGTGGACCGGTGACGCCGGACCAGAGATAAACGGGGGGTCAGGGATCAGTAACTCGAGTCTACATTTCGTGTGATCATCATCACTTACGATACCCCCTCTATATTGCGAGGCTTAGTCACCGCGGTGACTTATACGCGCTTGTTTTACAAAAGTACTGTCAACGCGTTGTGGCATCATTACGTCGGTGTCGGTCCAAAAGAAGATTCTTCATGTCATGTGCACGTCTTCAATGTGCTCACCCAGATTCGATTGCAAGCATACCAGATTTCAACTGCGTAAGCGTGCATATTGTGCCCTGCGTTCATCCGGCGTCGCGCAAAGAACCAAGACAAAGGTTCCAAGGACCTCGTACCCGAGACATGCTTTGTCGGGTGGCATGTGCGAAATATGGCCTGACATTGGAAAGATTCCTATGTTGTACAGAGCTCTTGACAGTATGATATGAGCTATCATGGCTAGCCGAGCAGAGGGTGGTTCTTTCTCCTCCGACTAGTCTCATGACTGTGACGACTCGGTCATCTTCCGATGAGGGAAGACGTGGTTGTCTAGTTTTCACGAACTTAGTGCGGACTCCCTGATGCGTATTCCACAACCCAACGAGTTGGCCACAGCATTAGCTGTGGAACAGTGTTGACACTTGCGACCTTCTGACGCAACGGCGCTGTCTTCAAAGATATATCGGAGCACCCAGGTGCTGATTGGATCGCAAAAGAAAAGAAGCGGTGAAACTTAGCGTAGTTCTGATTGCCGTCTGCGGCATTTCCTGGTAGACGGAACGACTACCGCACTAAGGATGTGTCGCTTCATCTGCTTATCGGGAATGCGATCAGTACCTGGGCGTTCGTGGAACGTGAAGATATGAGACGTACACTACGTGTCCAGGGACCGGTCCGTCAACGTCCTGCTGGGTCAGGGGGGAGACTGTTCCGCGTACTCACCGCTGGATCGGGAAGGTTGGTATGCAGGCATTGCTCAAGTCGTTTGCGATATCTAGGAACCACACGCCGCCATAGACGAGAGAACATGCCGACACATGATCGGTGCGGCAGATTATTGAACTTGCATTCACCGGTTTGAGTCCAACCTTAGCTTGAGTTGAGGCTATTGTTACAACGCAGCGATGGTCACCTCAGATGCGTCAAAGGCACGAGTATGATTGGCGGAACAAGAGCCTGCTATCCGACGCGTGTCTACTGGCTGACCCCTGGCATTTCTTCATCACGATCACGATAGACCGGGCTCCCTCCAAGGCCGGTGAGTGCAACCCCAGAAATGACGACTACAGCATCTTACGCTCCCAACAACCATTCGCTTTGACGATAGTCACGCAGCTTCTCTTATCTAGTTTCCTGAAACGTCGCGCGAGTGCCAGCGCGACAGGCTGTTGCAATGTTCGCCAAAGACTATGACGAATAGTAAGCATGCACATTGTCGACACGGCATCGAAGCAGATACGATATCATTGCAACCGTATATAACAGACATTAAGTCACGATGCCTCGTTTCAATGGTCCTCTCGCCGCATCGATCTGCTTCATCAAACTCTCCTAGCTCAACTTTGCATCTCATTGCTACCTCAAATAACTTCTCGCAAAATATTTGAACATTCGTTGCAGTCCACCATGTCAACTACAATGCCATACAGCCCCAATCAGATCTCAACGGCTAGTCTGAGCCCGCCGTCGTGCTTTTCAGACCATCCTCAAGCCGTGATTACGTCCACCTGTCCCCTATGTAAAGGGCGTCCCCAAGGGTACAGTCTGTGCATGCACTCTCAATCGAGAGGCATAATGACAGTCGAGATTGCTGACTCGAGGATAGTCATCGCGGACCCGACTGCACGACATGCGGTGCTCAAGGCTTCGTACAGAAGAACTGCGACCAGTGCCTACGCTATCGAAATGCGCTTCGGATGAAAGTTCAGACTGTATAAGCATGACTGATCTTCGATCACACGAGCACCATCCGCCCGTAGAAACCGCTCAGTCGCAAAACCCGCACGCTCATCTTCTTGGCACCGATGACGAAGAATTCTTGCAAACATCAGGTATCCTGGCATACTTATCCTTCCCCCCAACTGACTTTTCACCACACTCCTTCAAACCTCTTTAAAGCATCTTTATCTTGAACCAAGGTCAAAGACCTCCTGTTGATGAAGAAATTACGAGTACAAAAACTTAACGAAGCAAATGAAATCCACACCTTCCCACCAAGATAGTACACTCTTCAAGTGATTGTGAAAATTACCAGTTGCCATCAATGATTACACGATAAGGTTGTTATGTATGTATTACAAGGCGTGTTTCAATAGCTAGTAGCCGAAGTTTACAAAAGAAATTATTGATGGTCCAATACCACGAGACAAACCGAGATAGTTGTAGCAGGTCACCAGATCGCCTCTTATCGTGCATACCCAGCGTCCCTGGCCGAGTACCTTCTCGAACTCCCCACGCTATCCGGCCTGACAGGTCCAGCACTAAGCTGCCTCACTCTGCCCTCAACAACCTCATACACACCATCAGGGAGGTACGTCTCCCGCTCGCTCTCCGTCCTCACAACACCGCTTCTTCCTCTGCCGCGCTCCTCGCCGCCGAGCATACCGGGGTAGTCGACGCTATCTCTACCAACAACGGGTTCAAAGCCATGGTCGGCAAATTGTTGATGAAGCGATGAATGAGATGCCGCTCTCTGAGGTTGCTGTCGTTGCTGCTGTTCTTGGGCGAGTAGGTCAGGGTTCACGAAGCGGTTAAGCGCGTTGTTCGATATGCTTCGTGTGGAGATGCGGGATGCTGGGCGGCCGCGCGTCTCCGCTGCCTCTATTGCGCTACCTGGTCTGCTTGAAGATCTGCTGCGTGTGGATACGGGTGCGGGTGCAAGATCTTCTGTCCACCATTCTGGGCGTACGGAGTGAAGGGAGTCTGTTGAGGTGCTGCGTGTGTGGCGGTGGTGTGGCATGGTTGGTTGATGCGTTTCCGCAGATCGGTTGTAGAGACCGAAGACGGGCGGTGGTGGCTGGGAGCGGCTCGCGTGACTCGCTAAGCTGCTGGCGCTGCTGTTGCGCTTCTGTAGCTTTCTTCGCGGCCGATTTGTACTGGTGATGGTTGTCGTCATGGTCGTTGTTGGGCTTGATGGTGGGGAAAGGTGCAGTCGAGGGTCCACGGGTGACTCTTCTGATCTCTTTCGTCCACGAGGAATAGTAGGTGCGGCTGTCTCGCCAGAGTCTGGACTTTCGCCGTTACTCCAGGGTCGCTTCTCGGTGTGGCCGCTGTTCGTGTTGCTTCCGCTGCCACTGTCACGACTGAGGACGCTTTCGACGAGTCTCTTGTGCCACGAGCTGTTTCCGTAGTTGAAGTTGAGTCGCTTCTCTGGGTCCTTCTTTCCGAACCAGAGAGGCTCGCTTTGAGAGAAGCCAACGGCGGTGAGCCAAGGGTTGCCGGGCGCATCGTGCGCAAGCTGGAAGATGACATCGACCTCCTCAAGCGAGCGGAAGGCGGTCTCAGGGTAGAAGAAGTAGACCAAGGGGATGATGGCGAAGTTTGTGACGGCGAAGATAATCCATGTACGATAGGAAATGCGCTGGAATGCGATCGGGGTGATAAAGACGATACTGTTTCAATGTTAGTCGCGCAGCTAATGCGATGGACCCGGATTGTGGCTTACACAAAGTTGAGCAACCAGTTGGCACTCGTCGAAAGACCGTTAGCAGGCCCGCGAATCCGAAGTGGCACGATTTCGACCTGGTACAACCAAGCCATACCCTGCCATCCAATAGCGAAGAAGACGGAGAAGATGAACAAGAACACAGTGCTAGCGATCCTTCCAGCCTGCATATTGCGCTCGGACCATAGATACTGTAGGATAGTAATGAGGATCATGCATACTGACATACCCGAAGCACCAAACATCATCAGTGAGCGACGGCCCCAGAAGCGATCAATACCGACAACGACGATGAACGAGGCGAGGAAGTAGACAGTCGCTGAGCAGGATGCCAAGAGACGAGCCAACCATCCCTCGAAGGACATGCGTGTCAAGAAGATCCACGAAAGATACTGCAAGACCAGGTTGATACCAGTGCCCTGTTGGAAGACTTGCACGAAGTACGCCAACACAACACGATGGAATCCTCGACGCTCCTTGTTTGAGAACAGGCCAGCGCTTGACCCTTGTGCCATAATCAAGATGGCATCCTTGATTTGTAGAAACTCGTCTTTCGTCTCGAAGCTGTCGGGCTCATCATCGTTCAGCGCCGCGAGCACAGTGAGCGCCTCTTGTTCGCGTCCAGTAAGGATGAGCCATCGCGGCGATTCGGGAAGCACGAAGAGCATTGCGATAGCCGGGAGCGCGAACATAATCTGCAGAGCGATAGGGACGCGCCATGATGCCGACGAACTGGTGAGGTATGCGAAGCCGAAGACGAACCAGTACGAGAGCGCGATACCGGCGGAGACAAACGCTCCTGCGCTGATCATGAGAATGGTTCCTTTGCGATGCGACTTGACGCATTCTGCCTGGTATGCGGGGGCGGTGGAAGTGGTAAAGCCATTGCCTATGTTGCAGCGTCAGTCTTCGTGTCCGGAGTTCTGTCCTACAAAATGTGAAAGAGCTTACCGAAACCAGCGATCGCGCGTCCGACAATGAACTGGGGAAAGCTGTAGGAAGACGTCTGAATAATTTCGCCAATCACCCAAAAGGTAAGACCGAGGATGAGTGTGCGCCGGCGCCCAAGCAGGTCACCGACGAAGATTGTCGCGATGGCTGAGACGATACAGCCCAGATGCCATGTTCCGACCGTAAGACCTGTTGATGTCAGTCAGGACCCTGCATGCTCCAGTACCAATCTGAGGCCTTGATGCGTCCATAAGACTTGGTTCGACGTACCTGTGACCCACGCATTGTGGAACGAACTCTGGTTGACAATGTCAACTTGAGGGAATCTGTCCAAGAACTGCTGGACAGTTAAGAGACCGCCCATAACACCCTGGGCATAGCCGAAACATCTTTGACCGATTAGTCCTTGGATAATCTACGCGACACACACGGATGGGGTAACTCACAAAAAGCAAAGCCCACACGTGATGCTAATGGCGCTCGCTAGACTGCGACCTCTGAGGCCCAAGAATCTCGCCATCTCGATGAAACCTCGACAAGTCACGCAGGGAAGCAGAGGATTGAAAAGACCGTCCTGCGGGCTGTCAAGTGCGAGGAACAACCCAAACTCATACCAACGCAGGTATTGCAGCCCGCAGCGGCACGTCTCTTAGATTTGAGATTTGCCCATGTTGCCCGCCCGTCCAGGCGTCCTGGTCTGGCCATCAGCCTAACGTCATGCCCGCAGGATCGTCGCAAGCGTGCCGTTCGGGGGTTCATGGCATCCTTGATGCCAACATGGTCGGCTAGACTCTGCAGAGATTAGCGAGCGTTGTCAAGATACGCTACAGGCCGCTAGACATCAAGATACAGCCCACGACCTGTCACTCCAAGTGTAAATATCCCAGTATCAGCTGAGTCTGGAGAAGGTTCGCTTCGTAGGTTTAATTGTGCTTGAATAAAGGCTGTTGACGCCCTGCCAATGTCTCTTTCGGTTTCGACACGTAGAAAACTTGGCCCTCTGGCAAACGTCATGTCGGCGCACTTCCCCAAGCGTACCGTCCGAAGCATCATGCAACCCACGGTCGAGTATCGCGACACCAAGCTGGAGACGGCTTAGCCACAGATCCAAGCCGCACTAGAGATCGTTGCTGTCAGGTACGCGAGCTGTAACGCAAGCCGAGTGGTTCCTGGAAAAGGCCGACACGCGCGATCTCGATGACTGGCTGATGTCATCGACCTGTTAGCGCCGATCAGCAGAAAGATCGAGCACGTTGAGACACTGCACGGACTTCGCAGACCACCAGTTGTTCGGCATCGAGATGACTCGTTACTAGCCGAAACGGCTGAGCGCGATGAACCGTTGCATTGTTGCTATTGTTGGGTGATATCGGATGGGATGGCCAGCGAATCAACGCTTCCAAGGCTGATAGGGGGACGGGAGGGAGAATCGGTGCTTCTTGCAGGCCAAATTTCAGAGCGCTGAATGGCGATGCATGTCCAGTACTGCACTATCGTGACTTATGCATATGGTTAAGAATCATCGGACATGCCGTCCTAACGAACGAGCGGACGGGCTTGGCCAACGGCGAGTTCTGCCATGTGTTCGCACCCGGAGGTTTAGCGCTGGGGTCTGTGACGAAGAGCGGACAAGATTATTGATTTTTCTATTTGGCCAAGAACTTCTGGAACGCTTCCTGCTCGATAACGACACTTCCTACCGACCTCAGCTTCTTCCTGCCCTCCTTCTGCTTCTCGAGGAGCTTGCGCCGTCTGCTGAGATCACTAGCATGGAGCTTGGCAAGGACATCCTTGCGGTACGGCTTGATGGTAGCTCGCGCCACGATTCTCCTGCCGGCTGCAGCCTGTATGATGACCTCAAACATTTGTCGCTCGACATGCTCCTTGAACTTTTCGACCCATATGCGGCCCACTCTATCGACTTGCGATGTGTGCAGCACTCGCGACACGGCATCGACTGGGGAGCCGTTGACAAGTAGGTTGAGCTTGATGATGGACGACCTGCGGAAGCCTGCGTCTTCGTAGTCAAGAGAGGCGTAACCTTTGGTGGAGCCTTTGAGTTTGCCGAAGAAATCATCAACAAGATGCGACAGCGGGATGTCGTACTTGAGAATGACTTGGGTGGCGGTGAAGAAGGTAAGCTCTTTCTGCTCGCCGCGATTGGCCTCGCAAAGCTTGATGACCTCACCAAGATATTCGTCAGGCATTGTGATGGTTGCAGATACGTAGGGCTCATGGACCTCCTGCACTCTGAAATGCGCTTGGTCTTGATCGGGGAACTCATTGGGGTTGGTGATGATGGACTCGGTGCCGTCTTTCCAGATGACTTTGAAGGGTACTGAGGGCGGTGTAATGATGATGTTGGCACCGTGTTCCTGACGCAAGCGGTCCTCGAAGACGGAGCAATGCAGTGTACCCAAGAATCCCAAGCGCCAGCCAGCCCCCAAAGCATCGGACGACTCCTTCTGCAATGTAACGCTGCGGTCGTTGAGGATGATCTGCTGGATGCTGTCTTCGAGATGCTCGTGGAGGTCCTGGTCGGTGGGAAAGGCGGAGACGAAGACCATGCTCTTGGGCTCCTCGAAGCCTGGATAGGGCTCTACAAGCTTCTCAGATCCGATAGTGGTGTAGGTGTCGCCGACCTTGGCCTCTTGCGAGCGCTTCATGCCAGGGTTAAAGTAGATGTAGCCCACCTGCCCAGCCTTGAGCACCGTCTGCGGCGTCTGATCGGGGTACATGATGCCGACCTCGCCCACGATGTACTTCAGCTTGGTTGCGAAGGAGCGTATGGTGTCCCCAGGTCGCACCTGCCCGTCAAATATGCGCACTAGCAGGATGACGCCCTTGTATACATCGTACCACGAATCGACGAGGAGCATGCGGAGAGGCTTCTTCAGATCGCCGACTGGGGCGGGTATCTTGTCGACGACGGTAGGAAGGAGGGCAGCGACGTTGAGGCCGGTCTTGGCTGAGACGAGTACGGCGTCTTTGGGGTCGAGCTCGAAGGTTTCGTGCATCTGCTCAAGCACCCGCGGCGAGTCGGCGTGGGGGAGGTCGACCTTGTTCAGCACGGGAACCAGCGTGAGGCCCTGGGCGAAGGCGAGGTAGAAGTTGGCGACTGTCTGCGCCTGCACGCCCTGGCTGGCGTCCACCAGCAGCAGGGCCCCTCCACAGCTGGCATAACTCCGCGACACCTCGGCTCGGAAGTCGACGTGGCCGGGCGTGTCCACCAGATGCAGCAGGTAGTCCTGTCCCTCGTGGTTGTATATCATGCTGCATGTCTGTGCCTTGACGGTGATGCCGCGCTCCCTCTCCACGTCGAGCTTGTCGAGGAACTGCTTCTGGCCGCCGGGCTGGATGGTGCCCGTGATCTCCAGCAGGCGGTCCGAGAGGGTCGATTTGCCATGGTCGACGTGGGCGACGATGCAGAAATTGCGGTAGCGGTCGATGGGGATGTCGGCGATGCGCTTCTCGAGCTCTGACTGGGGGCGGAAGGCCTGCGCATAGTTTCTGGCGAGGGGCGACAGGCGCTCAAGCAGGCGTGAGGTGCGCGGGAAGCCATTGCAGCGGGCCGAGGGCGTCCGCCAGCCGTGCAGAAGGCTGCTCGCAGTTCGCACGCATGATCGCATGAGTGGGCATGAGGTCGGATCCGTGCCTGCCTGCTCGTCGCTCGGGCGGTGGTGTCGACGACTTTTTTGATCGATCTTATCTTATCGGCGACGGGCGGTTCCTGCATCTGCACCCCGACCCACTACCAGACCTCCCATCCGACCCGTGAACATCTCCAGTACCCCGCAAGCATACTAGGCCCAACTTTGATCTTCGGAGACACTCGGTCGTCGATTGCGCCCTCTTTGAACAGCCTTGCTGCGCTGTCTCGTCGCTTCCTGTTCCGCCAGGTCACGCTGGTCGCAGTTACCCTATAAACAAACCCCGTAAACAACACACCGCCAACCTTCACCAAGCGCTATTACCGCAATGTCTCAACCCAAGACCTCTTCCAAGTCCAAATCTTCAAAGGGCGAATCAAAGTCTTCAAAGAGCGATTCCTCCAAGGTGCACAAGCTTGCGCTCAAGGGCTCTTCGAAACTCGTCAATGAGTTTGTAAGTCGGTCAGGCCAAGCAACGCATCCTACGCTTACCCCAATTAGTTCGAGTATTCCGTAAACACCATCCTGTAAGCACGATGGGCGCATTGTAGCTTATGACCTAGGTGACTTACTCTGCTCAGGTTCCAAAGAGGCGTATACCCCGCCGAGGACTTCACCGCGTAAGCCTGTACTACACCTCGACCCCAACCAGCCGTTGACAAGATGCAGCGTGAAGAAATATGGTTTGACCATGATGGGTACGTAACCTGCCAGTCCTGCCATCAGCCACACTCTAACCTTTCCAGTGACTGCCGATGACCAAGTCAAGGCCTACATCAAGAAGATCATGGGCCAGCTGAAGGAGTGGATGTACGGGGGCAAGATCTCAAAGCTTGTCATCGTCATCACGAGCAAAGAAACTGGAGAGCATGTTGAACGCTGGCAATTCGACGTAAGTCATATAAACTATACCAACCCCCAGTGTCTGACATCATCTAGGTCCAAATCTACGGAAAGAGCGCCAAGGCGAAATCTTCCAAGAAGACGGCAGACCAAGAGAACTCCGTTCCAGAGTGAGCGAGTAAGGCCAGCCATTTTGAACACATGCTGACAGCTCCCAGTGCTAGCGAAGCATCAGAAGACAAGACCGAAGCCGAGATCCAGGCCGAGATCCAGTCTGTCTTCAGGCAGATCACTGCCTCCGTGACTTTCTTGCCCATGCTGGACGGAAACTGTACCTTCAACGTTCTTGTCTATGCCGACGCGGACTCTGAAGTGCCTCTCGAGTGGGGTGACAGTGACGCCAAGGAGATCAAGAATGGGGAGAAGGTGCAGCTGCGCAGTTTCAGCACAAGCAACCATCGTGTGGACACTCTAGTGAGCTACAGGTGAGTGACTTCATGCACTGCTTGTGGAAGCGATATACTAATTCTCTAGACTTGCCGACTAAAATCCGCCGTGTTTGAGATCCCAAACTCTCCATTTCCTTTCCAAATTTCCATCTTGTCGACTTTTCGCCCAGACGCATGGAGTACGTGGGTCGCACCATATTCCAGGATTCGATGACTAAACTTGCGGCATTTCCCAAAGTCTTCTACGCGACGGAGTTCACACACCAATGAAAATCATGCAACTGTCTTCCATTTTCTCCAGCAGTAAACGTATCCGACAAGGGTCACGTGTCTGGGCCAAAGACCAGAGCTCTTCTGGCGCTGTTGGGCCCGTCGCAATCTTTGCGGCGGGGCGGTGATCTTGTGGTCGCTATGGCTTTACAGGCTCGTACACAATCTCTTTTCGTTCTCTTTTGGTCCATGCTTGTATCGGTGGTGCGACACCGTTGGCAATGCGAACGCAGCGACGCGGATTCGGCACGCGTGGGTCCTCGCTAAAGAACCGTTGATCTTTCCAACCTCACCTCGTCTAATCGTCTAGATCTGCAGTAATATTGGTAATAAGACACGATTGTTGCGTAGCAATGACGGGCTTTACGATTTTCTCGATGCGCGTGGCCTAAAGCGCGCAAAATAGGCCCGCTGTTAAGCTATAGGCACCCCACCTCAGTGGCAACACAAAGGTCGCCTGGCCTCCCAAGACCATATTCCACGTAAGAAGATGGGGATTTTCTTTTGGATGCGCGGACCTCTCGTTCGCGTATCGTTACCCACAAGCTATGTTCAGCATCGCGTCATCTCACACACACAGAAACGCTGTCGCGTCTTTCCTAAACGATCTACCAGGCAGTTCCGATATATTTACAGGGCTTAGGGGTATCTGGCACTTGTACACACTGTCGAGCCATTGGCTAGAAAAATCCCAAAGCTACAAACGCTCTCAAGTTGGTACGGTTCCAATGTCACTGATGATAGCGCATCTTATCTCCATAAGCAACCTCGTTACATGTTTGAGTGTTGTATCTACTGGTTGTGGAGGCAAGAAAGAGCATGCGGTACCGCTCATGTAACAGAGCACAGACGCGATTTCCACCACGACCCAACAAGACTACTTTTATCTGGGGTTCCGTGGCACCATGAAGCTCCAAGTCCACCTTATCCTGCATGGCTCACCCAAGACAACTTCAATACAGGTTAGGCGCACCAGTATCAATTGCCTATCGCCACACTACACTGTTTTCATACTGAACCCGTGCAGTTGTGGCTGCTGGTAGTCGCTTATGGCAGTGTGGGTACTTCTCCCACCGCACGTACACTTCCTAGAAAAGTTGTGCACTTTTTGAATATCAGGCTGAGTATCTCTTCACCTCGCTGCCCGCTTGGTGTTACCCTCTTCTCAGTCGTTACCTACCATTCGTGTGCACCTTTGTTCTTCGTCGTTCAGACGCACATCGCACAAACCTTCTCCACCCTGGCTTCATATGAGAAGACGCAGAGATGAGGTTGACCAACATGTTCAGAAAAGGGGACACTGTCCCTCGCCCGCATAACGACACTCCTGGGAGCGAGGAACTACCACCCCAAAATCCTCTGGCGCCAACACCCCGAGCTGGCGACGAGTCACCGGCTAGCTTCACACCTATGCAGCTTGGCCCAGCTAGCTCTCATTCCGGCGGGGCTCCCAGCATCCACGGCAGCGACAGTACCGTGCGCACAGATGCTCTTGTCGACGTCAAGGCCGAGCTCCTGGCCAACTGGCTCCACACCAAGCAGGAGGAGCGGGTATGGACCTTTGGATCAGCTGGTGAAGGTGTCTTCATGAAGAAGTCAAGGGGACGCTATTCCTGCGCCCCCGATGCGCTTCGTACCGACGGTACAGGTCTCATTGAAGCTGTTACCGAGTTGAACGTCCGAGTAAGTCTAATAACGCCAAACACCCGCACGGCATTGTCACTAATACTTTGCAGTGCGCTATGACCGTCAACACCAGGGCCATCCAGTACATTCTTGAGCGATGCAATACCCAGTATGTGCAAATCCAGAGCGGCCTTCGCTTGCAAATCGTTCCCGATTTTGAAGCTTTGCCACACTGTCAGAGGGGTCAGTCCGCTGCTTTCATCGCCTCACGAGGCATGCTGGTAGTGTGGCAGGATGACCCAAAGTTGACGCTCGAACGCGCTGAGTTCATCATCAATTGTATGATGAGGATGATGTGTGGAGCTGAATACGGCTATGATGCGCACGACTTGGAGTTGGAGAAGTCAGGGAAGAACCCCGCAAACGACATGGAAGATTACGACGACTCGCGCGATTCTAGAGAAGCCAATGGTGAGGAGGCCCGAGATATGAAGATGTGGCAAGCTGCCTATTGCGGAATGTCCATTCTTCTCCTGACGGTAGCGATCGGATCCGGTTACAGGCAGATCGCAATCGAAGAGTTCCAAGCCCCAAAGCACTGGCTTCGTCTGCTCTTCCTCATTTGCTTGCCCGCGCAAGTCTGGCTATCATTGGTAAGCCATATGTCTGCGCTCTATGATTTCGCTTCTAACTATGCTAGTTCTTCTTCCAAGCTCTGGTTGGTAACTTTGCCCAGATCATTGGCCCCACCGATCAGATGAAAGAGAACAGCCGCTACTACTCCGGCAAAGCCCCCAGGCGGCTCCATTGTGATAGCTTTAACGGGCCGCTCCCACATGTAACCATCCAGATGCCCGTTTACAAGGAAGGTTTACGCAGTGTCATTGAGCCCACCATTCGGTCGCTCAAGCAAGCCATTTCTACCTACGAGCTTCAGGGAGGAAGTGCCAATATCTTCGTCAACGACGACGGAAGTAAGTGCTGCACCAGTGCGTAATGTAAGCCCCACTGACATTTCCTAGTGCAGGTTCTCGGAGCCGAGGAATCCAGGGAGCGACAGGAATTTTACGACGAGCATGGCATTGGCTGGGTAGCGCGCCCAAGACATGATCCCAAGGGCGAGCACGGACCGGATCCGTTTGTCTTCGTCCGCCCCGGAAAATTCAAGAAGGCATCCAACATGAACTACGCCCTAAGAATCAGCTGCAGGGTTGAAGAGGTCATGGCACAACATGAACGTGGAGAGAACTGGAGCCAGTTGGACGAGAATGACCTCTACAAGGAAGTCTTGGAATCCGTCAGGGCTGAACACGAGGGCAGGGCTTGGGTTGATGGTAACATCCGCATTGGCGATCACATTCTCCTCGTCGATTCCGACACCCGTGTGCCTAAGGACTGCCTGCTTGAGGCCGTCAGCGAAATGGAGCAGGGTCAGGAAGTGGCCATCCTACAGTACTCTTCCGGGGTTATGAACGTCACCAACAGCTTCTTCGAAAACGGCATCACCTTCTTCACCAACATGATCTACACCATGATTCGATTTGCTGTCGCTGGTGGAGACGTTGCGCCTTTCGTCGGCCACAACGCTATCCTGAGATGGGAGGCACTTCAGAAGGTGGCTTACGAGGTCACAGAAGGTGACCAGACGTTCGACAAATTTTGGTCCGAGGAGACGGTGTCTGAGGATTTCGATATGAGTCTGCGGCTGCAGAGTGCTGGTTACATCATTCGATTGGCCTCATACCAGGGTGATGGCTTCAAGGAGGGTGTATCGCTTACCGTATATGACGAGCTTGCCCGTTGGGAGAAGTATGCTTGCCCTTTCCAACGTCCGTCTCTTACGACTGCTAACTAATATTCTCTAGGTATGCATACGGCTGCAACGAACTCATCTTCAACCCTTTGATCTACTGGTTCACCCGAGGCCCTTTCACCAAGCTCTTCCGCACCTTCATCTTGTAAGTAGATCTTCAGAGATCGTGTCGTCTTATCTGTCTGTCAACTAACTCGGTGATACTAGTTCCAATATGCCGCTCGCATCTAAAGTCACCATCATGGCTTACATCGGTACCTACTACGCTCTCGGCTGCTCATGGGCTCTTACCATGCTCAATTACTTCTTGATCGGTTTCTTCAACGGATGGCTAGATCATTACTACATCAACTCCTTCCGCGGTAAGCATCACGTCCTTGTTCGTCTCGCGCATCACTAACACTCATCAGTCTATTTCGCCATCATCATCGTCTTCAGTGTCCTCGGTAACATCGCTCTCGCCGTCCTCCGCTACCGTATCGGCGAGGGTTCCTTTTTCGGCGGCCTCTGGACAAACATCAAATGGATCCCTCTCCTCAGCATCTTCCTCGGCGGCATCTCTCTACACGTCTCGCAAGCTCTCCTCGCGCACTTCGTTAGCTGGCCTCTTGAGTGGGGTTCCACTTCCAAGGAAACCGAACAAGTCAGTTTCTTCGTCGCCATCAGCAGGGTGCTGAGGAAGTTCAAGTGGAGCTTCATGTTCTGCATTGGTATGACTGCGATTATGATTACCATGGCTTTTGCTCTGCAAGAGGACTGGAGGATCAAGGAGCTCATTGCCGTGTGGCCTATGGGCACCGTGGTTGTCTTCCACTTTTTGTTGCCAATTGTGCTCAACCCCCAGTTGATGACTTTTACTTGGTAAGGGCTATTGGTGTTTGTCCACGTTCTGGGTTGAGGAGGAAGGATGGAAGGAAATAATAATCTGCCTATTGGTACTAATACTTGGGGTGTGTTGGACTTTTCCGTATATGAGTGTACGACGTGGTCATCACCTGAAACAATAAAACACTAAATTCAACCTTGCCGTGTTCCTGAATGCGTGTCGCTATCCATAATCGAAACAATGGTTCCACTCCTCAACTCGGTGATCAGCCTGCGTGCCTCGATCATATCGCCATACCCAACACTACCAGCGGTTTCCGAGATCTGAGTGCTTCGGTTATCATTCCACTTGTATATCTTCTTCAGTGTCGAATATGCGATCAGCCAGTATTCAGGTGCGTATCTCATAAACCCAATGCGCTGCCACATTGTCGACGAATCACTTTCCCTCCCCAAGAGATCCACCAACTCCGCATCTCTAGTTTCCGACGGCCATGATTGCTGCCAATTCCGCAATCCGTTGGTGATTGGCGCCATTCGTACCATATTTAGCGCAGTGACTGCGCAGGTTTCAAGGCCGTATACCTGCAAATACAGTGCGTGGATGATGGTGAACATGTTGAGAACGCTCAGGTGAGCAAAGGCGCGATGAATAGTTGGCTTTGCCATGATCGCATTATCACACAGTGCGTTGACGGCGGACAAGATGGTGAGGTTTGTCGCATCGATACCCACTCTTTTGCGCCAGACCTTAAGTTCGATGAAGCACTCTTCTTTTGAAGAAGCTTGAAAACAGGATTCTGGGGACGACATCTCCATAACCAATTCGGACAGAGCCATGCGGGGTACATGGCGGAAGAACAGGGCGTAGCTTGCGTCGATATTGCAGATATATGAACAGATGCTATCAAATCTAGTCAGCATTAAAATGTTATGTGCTGGGTCAACCTATACCGAATGAGTGACTCCCGGAGGATATACTCCTCCCAGTCGAAATCAGCTGGATGGGATGTATCGACTGGCTTTAGTGATGCTTGATCTAGTCCTATGTCTCGTGCTAGCTAAATCATCATCAGTAGGTCGTCGATCATTGATCGGAAACACTGACATGAACGAGGTCATTGAACCGTTGCTGCAGAACGCGTTTTTTACTCCGCTTACTTCCCTCCCACGTTTGATACAGACAGACACAGTAAGCAGCTTGGAGAACATGCAAATGTGTGCTCCGACGTTGGGTAGTGGTTGTATCTCGCCATGCGTTCGAAATGTCATGATCATGGAAAGCATCATCACTGAAAACGAGGTCTTCGACTAAGTCCATCCAGACCTGGGCTGAGGCATGATCGCGCTCTTCTGGCGACATGCAGGCACCAACAAGAGCCATTACAGCAATCAACTCCGGTGACTTCTCTTTCATTTTGAAAGTCGGCGCATGTATTGTGGGCCAATTAGGATACCAGCAAGACCAGAAGAGTGCCAGGAATCTTTGTAGATTCTTCGGCTTGAAGAATGCGTAACATAGCGCTTCCACGAGAGGTGACCAGGCGATATCAGCGGGACCGTGGTGATGGCGATTTGTCGCTGTCTCTCGGATTTGATGGACGATCTTGTATGTGACGGGCAGTAACACAACTGGATCAGCCATGTTCTCATTGTTTTGCACCAGTGCATTTCGGGTAATGTCAATCCAGTGCGTCGCGGCATCCGATATTCCTTCTCTCAGAGTTGAAAGATTCTCACCCGGGTTCGCCTTGAGTGGGTCTGATGTGATGGAGAGTCTCTGCTGCTTGGTGCCACACCCAAATGATCCGACAAATCCAGTCGCCTTGGTGAAATTGTCGAGGAAGGGGAACTGGATCAACACGTTGATGTTGAGTTGTGTTGGGCGTTGGCAAAATGGGGCCATGATTCCGTGTTCAATTAAAAGTGAACTAGGGCTAGTCCAGGAACTAAGTTGAATGCGAGAATCTGGATTGAGCTGGGAAGATAGTAGCGTTGATCCTATCTCATGATCGAAGTCGGCCATGGGGGAGTCCGAATGATCGTTAGCGTCGTCCAAAGTCTGGAATACTGCCTCATATACGTGCATATCGAACTCGCTGTCAATGTCGCCGCGAGGTGCTACTAGGTCGTCACGGACACGGCACTCCACTGTGCCGTTAGTCTCGGTGTTGAAAGCATCGATATCATCGATGGAGGAATTAGGGTCGTCTGCCTGATCAAGTCTACTCTCTTGCGGTCGACTATAATTGCAGACTTGATTTCGTGAAGCACATGGCGCGCATGGTTGTGAGGAAGTACAAGCTCTCTTCAACTGACGGCATTGGTCGCAGGCACGGATTTTGCGTCCTCTTGCTCTGGTCTTAACCGTCGGAATGGAAAGATTGCGAGCCCTTCGAACACCACACGAGTTCCAGTGTCGTTTCAATGCATCGCTGAGTTCATAAGTTAGGAATCAGTTGCCACGGATCAGCGATTTCATGTCCACTCTGTCGAGGGAGGAGCGTACCTTCTGGCAAATCTACGGAAGCAAAAGATGCAGACACTAGACCTCTTTGTGCTTTCCATGTTGACGCTGCAGGGTTTGAGTGGATACTGCAGAAAAGTGATAGCGCTCCTTGCATTTGAACGCATTCTTGAACGCCAAAGGGTGGGGACCTCGGGAAGGTGCGGAATGCGGGGAATCTACGCGCTACAGCGCCGGTGCGCGTGACGAGCGGCTGCCAGCCTACCAGCCACCCGTAGCCGCAGCCGCTCTTTCCACGAGATCGTCCATACAGTACAGCAAACAGCCATCGCTACGTATTCCGAGTGTCGCATCTCGCGTGAGCGGCTAAATCGACATTCGAAACGATGCAATGTGTGTCAGGTACGCAGTGCTGCGACATGTGCCGAAGAACCTTGGAAGGATCGACGCGACCTCCCGATGACGTCATGTTCGCCTTGCACTGATTGATGATGCCAATACGCCCGTGAGATGCATTCTCGCGGGCATACCCCAATATATCTTCTACATATCCAATTACTAGGGAACCCAAGAGCAGTGAAGTTTGAAGTATTGGGATCCATTCACAATGTCCTCAAACACCGAGTCCACAGTCCCCCTCTGGATCGAGAACAAACCCATCCACACCCAAACCACCATCCCCGTGACCCAAGCCAGCACCTCCAATACCATCCACCACGCCTGCTCCGCCTCCACCACCGAAGCCACCCAAGCCGCCGCATCCTCCTTCTCCGCTTTCAAATCCTGGCGCTGCACCTCCCACACAACCCGTCGCAACCTCCTCCAAAGCGTAGCCACCCACTACGCCGACAATGCCTCTACGCTCATCGCCGCGCAAATCGCCGAAACCTCCTGCACAGAAGCCTGGGCGCGTACAAATGTAAACCTCTCCATCTCGTACCTTAACGAAATCGCCGCGCAGATAAGCAGCGTAACAGGCGTTATTCCCCCAACCGAGAAACCCAACACACAGGGTTTCGTGTTTAAAGAACCCATCGGACCGGTCTTATGCATCGCACCTTGGAATGCCGCACTCGTGTTAGCAACGAGAGGAATAGCAAGTGCCATAGCCGTAGGCTGCACCGTAGTCTTCAAAGCGAGTGAACTGTGCCCTCAAACCCACGGGCTCATCACGCAAGCTTTCGCCGAGAGTGGGTGTCCTGGTGGCGTGTTGAACCAGGTGCAATGTGGTCGGGAAGATGCGGCTGAATTGACAGAGGCGCTGATAGCGCATGACGCGATTCGCAAGATTGAATTCATCGGTAGTGCGGAGGTGGGGAAGAAGATCATGGGCATCGCGGCAAAGTATCTCAAGCCCGTGTTGATGGAACTAGGTGGGAAGTGCCCGGCGATTGTGCTGGAGGATGCGGATTTGGAGGAGGCGGCGAAGCAGTGCGTGATGGGTGCTGTATTGAACCATGGGCAGATTTGCTTTAGTACTGAGAGGATTATTGTGATGGAGGCGGTGGCGGAGAGGTTCAAAACGTTGCTTGTGGAGGCTATGAAAGAGATAGAGGGGCCGGCTGGGTCGGCGGTGTCGGAGATTATTGCGCGGCATGCTGAGGATGTTATAAGGGATGCGCAGGAGAAGGGCGATGAGGTGCTTGTTGGTGGGGTGGGGTCTACTTCTTCTGAGGGTGGGCTTGCACTCAAACCTACGATCATCGTCAATCCCTCGCCTTCATCTCGTATCCTGGACGAAGAGACGTTCGGCCCTTCCGCTTCGCTTTACGTCGTTTCTTCAGATGAAGAAGCTATCGCGTTGGCGAATCGCTCAGCATATGGTCTTAACGCTACGGTCTGGACGCGCGATATGGCTCGGTTCATGAAGATGTCGCGGGAACTGGAATATGGCCAAGTTCATGCCAATAGCATCTCAGTCTACACGTCGCCGACTGGAAGTCAAGGTGGCGTTAAAGGCAGTGGATTTGGGCGGCAGAACGGGCAGTGGGGACTAGACGAGTTTGTCGTCGAGAAATTTGTCACTTGGTGTGGGTGAAGTGGGAGGCCTTGACATTGCTCAAGAAAGACCACAATACAGCACAGTTAGCTAGAGGCTGACAACGTACAAGTAGAGTGATCGGAACATGAAGATTACTTTGGAGAGAGATTTTAACAGCACATGGGATTATTGAAAGTATTTCAGAACTCATAGGACTCATGCGACCGTCTTCTCGAATCAAAATCCACCTTTATTTGCTACCCTTGCACCTTGGATATAACTTCATCCACGTTGCGTACTTGCACTTTCGTATTCACACCACTCGTTTTGTGGAACCAATAGTTATGTGTCTCCCAATCCTGCGCGCCATCGACGAGTGAGAGATGGTAAGTACGGAGAATTTGTGGTACGATTTTGTACATCTCACAAAGGGATATCTTGGCAGGGGTATCAGTGGTAGCACTTGTGAGTGGGGCCTGATACGTACATTCTTCCCCACACAAGTCCGGGCTCCTCCGCCAAATTGGAACATATGCCTATCCATAATCGTGGTGTCTGCACGGAGCCATCGCTCAGGAACGAAGTCATCCGCGTCGTGCCCAAAGATGTTTTGATCACGGTGTATCACGGCGGCGTTGATGCCTACCCTTGTTCCTGCAGGAAAGAACTCCCCAGATATTTGGCAGCCACCAGCCGGAACATTGCGCGGTACTGTCAAAGCAACGCTTGGGTGAAGACGCATCGCTTCTTTGCAGCATGCGTCTAGATATGGGAGCTTGATAGCTTCATTGTATCTGATGAGCGGATAAGAGAGCTGGCCAGATGCTGAGGCGTTGTCGATCTCTAGTGTCAGTTTCTCGTACGCGCTAGACGAGCGCATGAGGTGATATAAGATAGACGAAATGGCTGCCGCGGTGGTGTCTGAGCCTGCGAAACTAGAAGCAACAGAAAGGTCAGTACAACAGCCTTGTTTCCGACGAGATGCTCAGGTACTACGAGACTTACAGCGCAACGTAGACCTCTACTGTGATCTCAGTGAGGCCAAAATCAACCTTCTCGCCTTTAGTCTCCATGACCTCAAACAGACTGTTCAGAATGTCGTCCTTTCCGTCAGCCTCCCCCTTCTTCATCAGTGCGGATCGCTCAGCGACAGCATCCTTCGCTGCTGTTTCAACACTCTTGAGGCTCATGAGGGCTTTGAGAATGCGCGGGAAGATCGCACCGCCTGTCAAGAAAAATGGCCGGATGTAGGAGGGCATGACGCATGCTGTTGTCAGCATCGGGAGGAGGCAGTCAAGGGCTGTAATGTAGCCGCGATAGTCGGCGGCTTGCGCCATGAAACCGAACATGCGGCTGAAGAAGAGTTCGCCTATGACATCAAATGCGTACCTGGAACATGTGAGCATGATAAGTACGCGCATTGGAAGCTGTATCTATGCGGATACATAGTGCTGGAAGGAAACATACCACTGTACCCAGGTGGACACATCGATGGCGTCTCCCTTCACCGCGATCTCATGAAATTTCTCCATGAGAGTCTTGGTACAATTGTCGATATTCGCCTCCGAGCGGACAATGTTGGACATGGAATATAGATTGTTCACGATCTTACGCCGGCTAGCGTGAGATTTCTCGTCTAGATTGGTAAAGAGATCGGGGTATCTGGCGAAGGAAGGACGGAATAACGGGTAAAAGTCAGTCTGGAAAATTGGATTAGTTGTTGAGGCTTTTCAATATCATGGTTCCTGACCCAACAGGTTAGTACTACACACCTTTGTGAAACCGGAAGAGATAGAGTAGATGGTCTTGATTGCAGTGGGATCAGCGATAGCGACCTCGTTTGGTGCAATGCGGATGATCGGACCTTGGACTGTCAGCAGAAGAATACCACACTGCATCGCGCGGTGTTGGTACCGTATCTGCCATGCAACTCTCTCTGTGTTTCCTCCGCGTGTGCTCCAGCGACTTGTAATACAATCCATGTCCGCGATATCGAGGCGAGGAACGGACCAGGATATTTCGATAAAGGATGAAAAAAGCGCGAGTACACAGTCCAGATGATCCAATACAATGTAATGACTACTAGAAGAACGACATAGAGAGGTGCGACAGCCAAAGTATCAAGCATTGCTTCAATTGGGAAGATTTCGGTGTATTTGTGATGCTTGATTGAGTGTGTGTTTGTGAACAAGGTCAGCTTGAGCTGGAATAGACGCAGTAGTGCCTAGGTACCTAGGTAATAGTAATAGTGTGTTTATGGATACAACAGACATGCGCAGGTCCATCATCATTTGGGTTAGGTCAATACCCCAGGAAATCCGTCTTTTCCCCGCCCCCACAACATTGAAGCGTTCGCGGGGTTGTTTGGGTTTTGACTCTGAGTGTGGTGGCGGCTGCTGTGGGAGATAGCCGTCCTATCGGCGCCGGGGGGATCTGACTCCCAGCAATGACCACCAATACGAGATTATCACACCGGATGTACCACTGTGCCGAACAAGGGGACGGCAACGTAGAGGTCGCAAGTGATATGCGCTGCGGTTTCGAACCAGAAAACAGCTTTTTTGGGATGCTGCATGATAACTTCACAGCCCTAAATGCAGTCACGCGAATCCGGGGACCCGGCGTACGGTCCGGTACGGATACGGCGTTAGCGTCGGGAATTTCCCACAGCTAGGGGCAACGACGGGTTTCTCCCACTCAATGCGGGGTTCTATCTCGATAACTGCCATCTACCGTCCCCAGATACATCAGGGTGGCAACCAGATGGGCTGACCAGACGCCACTTGTATGACACCATGGTGTCTCTTGTATGCGACTGGACCTCGGGAACATTGGTCACCCTCATGTCGGATCTGCCACTGACCTCACGGCATTTGATAGCATGGGACTTTATAACCTCAGGCGGTTCCAACGCTTCCTCGCGTAATTACTTTGATCAAAAACTCATTTCTTTGCGGCCGCATAACTTAGAGCACTAGACAAATTCTATTTACCATATCATCATGGTCGCAACCGCGAAACCACTTGCGCTGCCACCCAACGTCAGTAGCGATGTCTTCGACAACTTCTTGACAGCTTGTCATGATGTTGGTCGCGACAACATCGAAGTCATATCCTCCGCGTCCCAGATTGACGATGGCAACTACATGAAGCCGAACTACACGCACGACCCTCATCACATCATGAAGCAAGATTTCTTCCTTGCTTCAGCTATCATCGCCCCTCGCAACGTCGCCGATGTTCAGACTATCGTCAAGGCCGCAAATGAGTACCATGTACCATTGTGGCCCATTAGCATTGGGAGGAACTCAGGCTACGGAGGCGCCGCCCCACGCGTATCTGGTAGTGTTGTCGTCAACATGGGCAAACATATGAACAAGATCCTCGAAGTCAATGTAGAGGGTGCTTACGCTCTAGTCGAGCCAGGTAAGTCGTCAACTCAGGCCTTTCTCCGTTCACGACGTTGATATGTATTTAGGTGTCACATTTCACGATCTACATACTTATCTCGTCGAGAACAACCTTCGCGACAAGCTTTGGCTTGACGTACCTGATCTTGGTGGCGGTTCAGTCCTCGGTAACACTATGGAGAGAGGTGTTGGTTACACCCCTTATGGTGGTAAGTCCTGCCCATTAAAGCTTGTCACTTCCAGTCTGACGTTTTCACTAGATCACTTCATGATGCATTGCGGCATCGAGCTCGTCTTACCGAGTGGCGAGCTCATCCGTACTGGTATGGGCGCATTGCCTCACCCTCATGAGAAGCCCGGTGTTCCCCCTCAAGACCAACCTTGGAACGATTCGGCACAGCTGTTCAACTACGGCTTCGGCCCCTACGTTGACGGAATCTTCACACAATCCAATCTGGGTATCGCTACAAAGATGGGCATGTGGCTCATGCCGAATCCAGGTGGTTACCAGTCATATCTTATCACGATCCCTCGTGAGGACGACTTGAAGCAGGCCGTTGACATCATCCGGCCGCTGAGATTAAACATGGTCCTCCAGAATGTACCAACAATTCGACACATCCTCCTCGACGCCGCTGTGTTGGGTCACAAGTCCGATTACACCTCAGATATCAACAAGCCCCTCACAGATACCGAGCTAGACGCTATAGCTGAAAAGCTCAATCTTGGCCGGTGGAACTTCTATGGCGCGCTCTACGGGCCGCAGCCGATCCGTGATGCAATGTGGGCTGTCGTCAAACAATCCTTCTCGGCCATCCCAGGAGCCAAATTCTACTTCCCAGAAGACCGACAGGAGGCAAACTCAATCTTGCATACTCGCCACAAGACTATGCAAGGCATTCCCACCTACGATGAGCTCAAATGGCTGGATTGGCTACCAAATGGCTCTCATCTCTTCTTTTCGCCAATTTCTAGGGTGAATGGCGAAGACGCAACCAAGCAATTCGCTCTCACTAAAGCCCGGTGTCATGAAGCTGGCCTTGACTTCATCGGTACATTCACGATTGGCATGCGCGAAATGCACCACATTGTATGCATTGTTTTCAATCGCAAAGACGAGGAACAAAAGAAGAAAGTCGTATGGCTGTTCAGAACGCTGATCGATGACTGTGCTAAGCAAGGATGGGGAGAGTACCGGACACATCTTGCAGCCATGGATCAGATCATGGAAACGTACTCGTTCAATAACAACGTCTTTAGGCGTTTCAACGAGACGATAAAGAATGCTGTTGATCCTAACGGCATCTTGGCGCCAGGCAAATCTGGGATTTGGCCTAAGCAGTATGACCGCAAGCAGTGGAAGCTTTAGGGCCAAACTTGCGGGACGTAGATCATCTTGTATAGTTTTCAATCTTCGAGAATCTTTTACTTTTTTTTGAATCTAAATCGTTGCAGCCGTTCGAAATGTGATATCTTAAGGAGTTGAGATTGAGGTGAGTTATTGGAGGTTGTGGTCGTGTGCTGTTTCGCGTCGGGTCCGAATTAGGCAACTTCACAAAAGCCGTCGATTGCGGGTGTCTGGTAAGTTACCACGCGCCTTCTGAAGGCAGCTGCGCCCAACACCAACTTTGTGACCATACCGTCCCTCTCCACACCCATCTCACCCACCACTATGATCTTCTACTAAATAGTACTTCACAAGCTTGCGCCTGATATGGAAGATTACACATTGATTACAGACTAGCGTCGTCGCTGGATCCTGCGGCAACATTGCCGTCGACTTCCGCCCTTCTGCACCGGCATGCGCCCTCATCCATTGCGCGAGGGCGGAGCCGCGCAGGCAGCAGAACGCCTTAGGATGACATATCCAGGCTTCTGCACGGTCATTAGAGACTGCTGAAATGATGGCTAACCCACGTATAACTTACACAGCTAGGCCTTCAGTCTGCAAGTCGCTCCAGGAGCCCTTGGCCTCGAACCTGTCAGGATGAAGCAGAAGGCGCTCGAATGGGCTGGCCATCCCGCCAACTGGTGTACAACCTGTATGGGCGAGTTGCCAGAAACACACGAGGACCTGCCTTTCGGCTTTCTTACCCTCCCTTCCGAACCTGCGATGAATGCCGCTGGCCGGACTTCAGACCACCCTTTCAAAGACCTCCGCTCAGCCCGTCGCGTACGCCAACGATCGAAGGGATACCCTGAGCGCATCTACAGCGGCAACAAGCGTCGTCGCAACGACCGATATCGCCTCGCACGAGAGAACCAGCTTCGGCATGAGTCCAAACAGGCAGACATTCAGGAATGGGAGGACGACTGCTACGATGAATGGGCACACAAAGTAGACATGGACCATGTGGACGACATAGAAGCCTACGAACTCTTTGGCAACAATGCCCATATCTTCGAAGGCACAGCTACCGGCGATATCGTAACAGGCGAGGACTTTGGCACCTGGGCCCGCCGCCGCATCGCAGAGATGCGACGCGTCAAAGAACATCGTATACACACCTACGGCGAACCCACGAGCCCCGCGCCGCTAGCCATCCTCCCACACACCATGCGCGACACCAGGCGACCCGGTCGCGTCAGCGCCACCATACCCACCGCGCCGTTTGCCAAACCCCACAAAACAACCCTCCCCACCACCCTCTCCGAGATCCGCGCCCACGTCACACTAGCCTGCATCCTCACCCTTCCAAAGATCCTCAAACAACGCTGCCGTAGCCGCAACGAACCCGCTCTACCCGTTATACCAGGCTTCTGGTGGTGGGGCGAGTATACCTGGCAGTGGCATAGGAACTTGTCTGGGTGCTGGTTCCTTGGCTGCGGATATGATTGCTCGGAGGTGGGTGGGGGGACTTGTACGAGTTCGTGTTGGTGCACTTTGGATCGGGAGTGTGCTTGTGCGGAGTTTGGGGTGGGGACGGAGTGGGAGGTACCGGCGCCGGAGGAGGTGCAGAGATGTAGTCTTGTTGAGTGGGCTAGCGGAGAGTTGAGGGGGAGGATAGAGGCGGATGAGGATTTGAGGCGGATGCAGCGAGAGGGAGTTGAAGAAGAGAAGCTGGACGAGTATGATCAGGGTTGGGACAGCGATCTCGGTGACTGGGGTGATGACTCGCAGGATGGATATGTGATACCAGAGGAAGAGCAGGATGGAAGTGAGACGTGGAGTATTGTTAGTGGGGTAGATGAGGATTGCTTTGATGATCACGACATTGAACGCGTTGGTCAGACAGCATAGGGCATCATACCAGCCGTGCAAATGCATCTCGGTGAACAACAGTCTGATTCAGTGCATCAATGATCCTTGTGCATGCAAGTCTATCAAACGTCTAATTTCTTTTCATCAAGCACACCACCCCTCATCTTCTCCATCCTCTCAGCCGCTTTCCTCTTCTTCGCATCTACTCTCTCTCTATCCTCTCGCATCTGCCTGATCAACGCGCTCTTCTCTCGGATCTTGTGTCCATAGAGGTAGAAGACTACCGGAATGGGTATGAGCGCAAACTCGATCAGCGACAGCATTGTCGCACTCCAATGTGGGCCAAGACTCTGATACATCTTTGGGCCTGCGAGGGGTAGAGCACCACCCATGGCGGATCGCAAGACGGCGTTGCCAGCGAGAGCGGACGCGGCGTAGATGCCGTAGGAGTGAACGAGGTAGTTTGACGCGTAGATGAAGACGCCGCAGTTTCCGGCGCCGAAGGGGATGCCGGCGATGAGGGGGAAAATCCAGTGGACGTTGGGAGTGCATGTCCTGTAATCATGTTAGCACAGACGACATCTAGATGGGGAGGGATACATACCAAGCAAAGATCATCTCGCCAACAGGAACCAATACCGCGGCGATAACAACCACACTGACCATAGCCTCTGGGTATGGCTTGCCAGTCTCTGGATCCTTCTTGTGGCTGTTGATCATGCGACGGAGCAACGGTTCCGAAGCTATCGTGATGACACCGCCAATACCAATACCCATATAACCCAGTCCAACGAGTCCAGGCGACCAACCTCGTAGCTCACCGAAAACGATGGGATACGACACGAAACACAGATACAAAACTCCGTAGACCAATGCTATGTATACGTCCCAGAAGATGCAGATGGGTTCGTTGACCGCCATGCTAAGCGGCCGGTAGAGGTTCTCCCGTAGTAAAGGCCAAAAAGCCTTCTTCTCATCGTAGCGAGAGTAGTATCGGGGGTCGGACGTTTCTTTACGCTTCTTGGCTGACTTGGCGCGGAGAATTGCTGGTTTGTATGTTTCTGGGATCAGAAAGACCATGAACCAGGATGCACCAGAGCCGATCATGACAACCCAGTTGGTCCACCGCCAGCCTAGGGCTTGGAAGACGAAGCCACCAACGAGAGGGCCGAAGACAGGCCCGTTCATTGGCCCTAAAGACCATATCGAAAAAGCTAATGCGCGATAGTCTTCCTTGGATATGTCGGAGACGGTGCCTGGAGCATTGGAAATCATAGCCGCACCCGCGATGGCACCGAAGAAGCGCATGACGAGGATCTGAGCTAGGTTGTTCGACAGAGCGCATGGTATGACGAGGATGGTGAAAGATGCGACAGCGATAAGGTAGACGGGTCTCCTGCCATACATCTCACTAAGCGGTGCCAGTAGCAGTGATCCAATCGCCAGACCGCACAAGTAGGTTGTTATCCCCAAGATGACCAACGTCTTCGACTGGATGCCAAATGTTGCCATCATGCCCGGTATGCCGCTTGTATAACTTGTCGAGTACATAACTACGACCAGTGTCGAGAAGCTCATGAAGAAGATGACAACAGCCTTCCTCAACATGGGCCAGTCTTCCGGGTCCTCTCCATCCTCGAAGTCAATTTCGAAGCGCGGGTCTTGCGTCGCGTTCGTTGTAACAGTTGCGATCGCATCCTCCTTATCGCCAGGCCACGAGTGCCCTGTATTCCTGCTCCATGTATGATGTATCGACGGACGTTGATCTACTGCCGAATTGATCGAATCGGAATGCGTCGACGCTGAGGATATGGAGGCGCGGTCCTCTTCGATTTCGACGTCCTCGATTACGCGGGACTTGTCTGAGGTGTACGACTTGGGTGACGGCGGAGTGTTCTGTGCGTGGGTTCCTGGTATCGTTCCCGCGGCCGCGTCCTGGGTAAAGTTGCTGTGCGACATAGTGCTGATGACGGCGCCGATGAGATCCCAGACTCGACCAATAGCGAATGCGTACCGACGAACGAGCTCCCGCTGCTTATTCTAGCAGCATAAAAACAGTATATGAATAATTGAAACGAACGCGCATCGAGCCAGCTAGTGGTGATGCGTGTAGAGACTCACCCACAACCTCCAATGTCGCGCCTTGGAGCTCGAGATGGGCTAGTCGCGGGCGCCCTTTCGCACTTTCCCGCCTTCATGGTGGCGATGATTAATCTAGCGGGAATAAACCCACAAGGCATAGCGGTGATAGCTGGGGAGAGAGTAACCGAGGCAGGCAGGTGCTGCAGCCGATATGCCGTTTACGGATGAAGTTTGCCCTCCATGAGGCAGCGAGATCGGCTGGAGCTAGCCGCTGTCGTTCGACGGCTTCATTGGGGGTTCGCAGAAATTGTAGAAGATGTCATTGGAGCAGAGAGATAAATGCACTGGAAATGCGAAAGGCAGACAAGGGAGGGGAAGGCGCTATGTTGCTAGCTGTGGAGCTAGGCAAGGGGCCGGGTAAATGCGATTGTACCTCACGCGTCGTCAAACCTCTCACCACCAGGCTTCGCTCAGCTAGAGAGACTACAACTTCATCATGCATCATCACGAAGCTCCCACAGATTTGCGCTCAACTACCATTGATGCGCTGAGAGGTAGAATATGCCACCAATCTGTCGCTGTCTACTTCTGTCGCGCCACAACGCGCTCCACCAGCACGCGCGTCGAAACGTCTGGATGAGCTCCATCGACAATTGTATTGCGGTCTCGACGTCTGAAAACAACCTCAACAACTTCTACATTCACCTTAAGGCGAAAGACAGCATCCAAGGTGTAAAAGCAGTAGTGATACTACACTAACATACGTAGGTCGTTCCTTCCATTTGATGCAGGCCACGTCTCCATCATCCTTGTCATTTCAGCATCGTTTCTCTCAGCCAATCTGGACTCATTCCTTCTCTCTTTTCGTTATCGCTTTTCGGAAGCAACATAGTTTCGTTCTTCTCTGTTACTCCCCCCTTCGCCATGCATCCTCCACTTGTTTGATGCGTGGACAGTAGGAGGCAATCGCGGACGTCAAGACCGGCCTAATAGAAGCGCCCAACATTATTGATCCTGGAAATCGATGGCCATGTCCATCATGGTCCTTCTCTTGGGACAGGCGAGGCTGAGGGTTTCTCGTAGCGCCGTACGGTGCCTCAGTCACCCATTCGCTAGCCGGCATGTCTCCTCATGCAGACTCGTTCCCGGTGGCAAGGAGATTGGCTCGAGGCTGCGCTTTGGTGTTCCACGACTTCTGGCGAGGCTCACTGTTCATCGTTCGTCCTCATCGTTGTGGAGGGCGGCTACGCGTTGCTGCCGCCTAGCAAAACAATGCTTGGCACCTAAGTCAACCCTGGTATCGCGCCCTCATCAAGCAGTCGCGTTTTCGACAACACCACCTACCAACTCTTGCAACATCGCAATACCGCACTTCCGTCGTATTGCGAGTTTCCTCACTCGTTCTTGCCCCCGCCCGCTGCCTCGTTGCAGCAGGCACTCGAAACAGCCATGGCGTCCGCCGCGCGAGTGCCATTCCTTGAGCAGCAGTACTACCATATCGCGTTGCCCCGCAATGTACCTGGCCGCGAAGATGGTAACCTGCATCGCGTCGAGGAGGCTCTCTTGAAGCGTATGCTTGACGCCGTTGCAAGGCTCACCCCCCATGTCGCTGCAGATGTTGCTCCGCACGTCCAAGGACTGCGGAAAACATTGCTCGCGTGCCAAATACTCAATGTCGACGGAACCATTGGCAAGGCGGCGCTCACGAAAGAGCTTCGCGACTTCAGCCATGGGGAAATGCTTGTTCTGCACATCGCACCTCAGAACTGCGCTTTGCTCGTGTATCCCCACGACACCTCCGGCGAGCGCAATATCATTTTCGAAGCATTTGAGACATCTGCAACAGCCGACAAGGTACTTGCTGCCAAAGGCGCGCTACAATGGGACTGTAAGTGACTGACATATACATCGGTGTCGCACATTTACTGATCTTGAACTTACCTGTAGTCCCCGGCTGCGCGGTATCCGTCCCAGCGTCGACTCTCAACGAAGAAGCATTCCAGGAAGCTGTCGCCACTTTCATCGAACAAGCTAGCAGCGAGTCGGTCACAAAGTTTGCCGCTATCACTTGGAAGGCAGCTGCCACGATTCCGGAGATCCGAGACACGAGTGACCCCGCTCTCATATCTGGCTTATTGATGACTATACTGGAGGCCAATGGCGCTGCAATTGCGGTCACTCGTCTACGAAAGCGGGTGCGCGACACGGTCAACTTCGATAATGCTCGCACACCATGGAGGAGATCTGCTTTCTATCTGGTTCTCCGAGTAGCAGTCCAGCGTTACTTATATCACCACCTAGGCGCGGAGGTTGGAAGTCTGCACTACAAGACATTGATGTGTCTTCTACATGCGCAGCTACTGGAAGATGTCCTGAAGAAAATCCCCCTTGATGCGGCCTTCTCGTTACGTCAAAAGCTAGGCCGTCGTCTCGCTAAGCTCACGTCGGACACCCAGGTTGCCAATAGGCCAGCCCTAGGCAGGCGTTACAATCCTCTGCTATCTTTGGAAGGCAGTTTCGAGCGCACCCTGGCAACGACTGGCGGCTATCTAAGGCAAGTCTGGAAAAGCCATAGGCAGTTGCGAGAACGCCGCATCCCAAGCCTGCGCCAGTACGCCTATCCTCGCGAGTTCCAACTTCGCCTGACTAGCAGCGGTCGATTCCTTAGAGACGTCTTAGCCGCGCACGCGTCTCTCCCGCGACCAGAACAACGAACAGCTCCCGAGCTTCTGCAGCTATACGAACAATCTGTGGCTTCTATCAAACCCTACATGAGAGTCATGTCCAGCCATATCGCTTCGTCAAAGCTGCTGGAAGATGTTGTTCTCCCTGTCAAGCAATCAACGCAGCCTGAGGGCCTTCGAGCCATCCAATTGAGCGGCGTGATCCGTGATTACGCAACCAGGATCAGTGCCGTGGATCAGGCGTACCCCAACGAGAAGAGCCAGCAGCTCCTTCATCTAATGGAACTTTGGGTTCTCATGGATAGAGATGCGGTAGCTTGTTACCCATTGCTCCAGGAGTACCATCCGGGGTTCGATCCTGATTTGTTGGATCCCATCGAGCTTCTTACACGCGGAGAAATGATTCGGAGTCAAGAAGTACGCAAGTATCTCAAAGCTCGATACCGTCCACGGTCAAATGCAGAATGCAGGACTATCTTCGACGATCCTGCCGACGACTGCTTTGCTGCACAGTATTATGACCAAGAAGACCTCCAGGGCGACCTACGCGCCATACGAGATGAGATCGAAGAAGATGCCGATATCGCTTACGAAGCTAAGCGTGTTGAATGGGAAGAAAAGAGCCTGCGCCATGCGCAAACAATCGATGAGCGAAACGAGAAGGAGTGCATCTGGGATGCTTTCGTTGCCTGGAACGGCATGCCTGAGTCACGCCATCGGCTGCCTTGTGAATGGCATGATCTTAATCACAAAGCCAAGGGGATTAGGATCCAGATCTATGAACATCCGTTACCGAGCTATGAGCCAGCTGCCAAAGCAACACTATTCGAGTTACAATGCCCAGAGGTATTCGCTGCCTACCGAGACGCAACATGGCTTATACTGTCGACCCTGTGTCGCGAACCGACCGATAAGCTTGACCGGATGTCACTGATCAGGGAATACTCGCAGATCGACTCATATGCCAACGAGACCAGCTGCCAAGTGACTCTGGGGTCGTACAAGAAAGCTCATCTAGAATGTCACTACGCAAACTGGGGTTTCCCAATCGGAGTAGACGAAGTCATCCGGACCTGCGGCCTCAAGCCCAGGTACTTTGATTGTCTTGGTGAGACTTGGACAGATAGGTCTGGAAAGGCCTCTTTCTGGCATCACTTTCCTGTAAGACTTCCTCCGACCTCACCGCTCGTGTCTCTTGGACTCGACTATCCTACATGGCCAACATCGAACGAAGTACAAGCGAACCAAGCTAGATGTACTCAAGGTGTCGGTATCCATGAGTTCACAGCACTTCAAGGTCTCTTGGTAGGCACACATTCGAGGTGGCTTGACCTTCTAAGGGAACTGGGGTCCACCAATCTCAACTTCTCCTCAGATTCTACGTGGTCACTTGTCTTACGTCTGGTATTGCAGCTGGGGCCAGACACTACAGGGGGATCTCGGTTCACAGACGTCCACCGTCCGTTGTCAGATGACAGTTTGTGTAGCAAGCTTCTGCAGCAAGTTCGCTTTCGGCTAGAAGCGATCCGACGGAATTGGCGTGAACCGGTGCAGATGGAGATTCTTGTCACCATTTTGCTCAAGGTGACGTCTCTCACACCGAGCGACCGCATTCGAACCGAAGGCATGCGTCTTCTCCACGAGGCTCGCAAGATTACGGACGGCTGGCGCAGAGAACTACAACCCATGGTCACAGAGGATCCGAACGTCTTGCAATCAGCTATATGGGCTTCCCTCTTGTGCAAGCGGACCATACATATTGACGATGAGCAGCTCAGAACATCGGAAGTTCTTCGCATGTATCTCGACGCGTCAATCTCGCTGCATTACAATTTGACCGGAAGGTTTGACCAAATGCCATACAACATGCGCAACGCCATCGTGCAAGATACTTTGTTTGCTTATGAGCATCGCGAACTCATAGTGGAGACTATACTAGCGGATCCGCAGACCTTCAGGGCATCTTTGAACACGATGTGGCACGTTCCTGGAGATTACGATACTATCGAGCCCGTGCTGGAAATCGTCCCTGATACGTGGTATCTGTCATATACACTAGAGTCGACCGCGGATCAGCATTCGTACTTTGTGCATTACAACTACGTCTACGGTACATTGCTTATTGATGGACAAGAAATGGGAACGTTGCCTCTGACATACCGCTCGCACACAGACTACATCCATTTGTTCGGCACTAGGAACCCCATTGTCTTCCCTTCTCCTCTTCGAGGCATGGACTTCGCAATCGCTGAGATGGGGCTGTTCAACAACCATCGAATTCATCTTGGCTGGCGTAACGGCCGGCTGATCATCCGTGCCGATCAGAAGGGCGAACTGATCGAATTCATTCCTAGTGGTGTCTTTGGTTCAGATCTTCCGAGACCATTAGTAGAAAACTGCTACCACTGGCTTCATGTCTATAAGGGTCATGTCGAGATCCGTCAGCAGAGCCCGTGGAGATTCAAGCCAATGAATTGGTGGGTACGCTGGGACCATGGTGGCGGCTTCTACCACGCTGTTCGGCGCTTCCAAGAGCCAACGCAAACTACACTGCTGGAATCCGGAAGCGACCTTTTCAAGACTATTGCACAGATCTTCACTCATTTCGAGCATCCATCTCAAATCCTGGTGTTCGCATCGCACCGTGATAGGGTCACGGAATCATCAGACTCTGACGGTAGGGTCACAGTGGAATTGAAGCGAATGGAACTTAGCTTTCACATCAACAACGAGGGCCTACTGCAGTCGTCGCGGCTCGGTGCCATCATCTCACCTATTCAAGACGCGGGAACTTGGTATGGATTGCAGAGCAAGATCGTGATCCAATCCGTCGCCAACCACCGTCAAAAGAGTGTACTGGTACTCCTGGGCGATTTTCGAGTCTCGAAGGATGGGCCTCATGTAACCGTTGACATCGAGATGGGCAGGGGTGAATACCTCAAATTCGCAATCAATGACGTCTTAGGACGTATCGACTGCGCGCCCGAGCCGCGTCTACTCTATATCAAGGCTTTGCTGCATGCTTACACCTCGCACATCGTTGCCGACCCGCTCACACGGCGAACGGGAACTGAGGAAGCACTGTACCTGCTCCAGACAGGAGCCTATCAACCTTGGAGTCCACTACCAAGCGACTTGATCGCTAAACTGAAAGATGTCGCAGATTTATCGCCAAAGCGAGGCTATTATCCAAAAGACACAAAGGTCATGGAGACAATTGTCTGGCGTCCCGAATGCACAGTTTCCATGCAGGACGATCGATATACCACTGTTGTCGCGAGCATATTGCGAAAGTCTGCGAACTTGTCTCAATTCTTCTCTGATTGCGAGGTTCAAGAAGCGATCAAACTGGAACCTGACGTCATCCATTTGGCGGCCCGCGCGATAGTCAGATCAAACGTGAATGATCGGAAAAAGAGTGGCCACTGGGACGTTGTCTATACTGCGCGCGATGACCGAAAATCCTCAAAGGATCGTCTAAATTCGTTTGAAGTATCGAAGCTTCTTCTGGATTGGGAGCCAACTTGCTCGTTGGAGGCTACACTGATTACTCTTCTTCACGATGCTCCGGTCGTTGGCGGTTACGATAAATGCTATCGCAAATGTTTGCTCACTGATCACCTCGCTGTCGACATCAAAGCGGAGTGGGGTGCGCTTGCTCAAAAGTCACTTCAGTGCAATGTCGACGACAGGTTCAGCTTGATGTTCCTACTGGCAACTATCGCTTTCTCGTCGGATGTGGATCTGAATCTGTTGCGCGTCCTCATAGCTTTCGCGATGATTCCAGCGATACGTGCTATACCGGCTCCCAGTCATGCCGCCTACTTCCACTTTCGAGCTGATGGAGCGCCTCCCATGTCGTATCTGATATCCTTGATGGAAAAGTCACGGATGCCTTTTTCTGAAACCGGCTTCAAGAAACGCGCGCAGCTCGTCAAAGCCGAGAGCTTGCATGGCCCCAATGTCGATGAGTCTTGTGAAGCGCTAGCTAGGTCCATCCTAAAGCAGTGGCCCTCTTCTGAGATCGAAACGCAGAAATTAATCGCAATTAATCCAACATATCTGGACGTGGATTGGGCTCTGGCTGATGTGGTTCCAGAGTGGACCCGTCTTACGCGCAACCATGAACTGTCGCTTTATCTGGAGCAGGTACAAGAGGTACTCTACCGCGTAACTATCGGCCGTGTGGAGGTCGACATAAACAACAAGGTCACGCCAAAGGCGAAGCTGTTACCTCTCTCCCTATATTCTACAAGATCTAGGAAGAACGATGATCTATCGCTTTCAGACCTATTGAAGGCTCCAATCGTCAGCATTCAAGTGCCCAAGGAGATGCGTCCTCGCGCGGTCGGTTCTTACGCCGGAGCTTTAACCATGAGATCGGGCAACATTGCGCATCATCCTGGCAAGATCAACAACTTCATGGGTAACTACCAGGATAAGAGGGCACCAATCCATCCTCGGGCATCCAAACAGCAGCCACAAGAAATTGGTATGCTGAGGAATATCGTCGCCAACTTCAAAGACCCGAGTTCTTTCGTGCAGTGTAGGTATGCGAAAGAAATGGATGCGAGTATTGCCGCTCTCGAAAAGCACATCGCCTACGCGCAAAAGACCTCTGATAGCTTGCATTCCAGAATCACCGGAGGCGAGATCACGTCCGCGAAACAAATTGCAGCAAATGCAGTTGAGCACGTCCGCTATTCACTTCAATCCCATCATCCACAAGCCAGGTGGCTCCAGTTAGTAGATACATGGCCCAGGATGACGAATGTCGAGCTTCTCACTGAACTCCGAGCAACTTCAGGCACTACTTTCGGCGCAGGCACGAAAGAAGCGATCGTGGCTTTCGGGGTGGCCATAAGTAGACTCCAACAGATACACCGCATCCAGGATGCGCAGAAGAGACAAAAAGAACAACAGGAGCGAGATGAATGGGCGAACTCTGGCCATAGCAACTGGAATCCCGTGAACTTTCCGGACTGGCTTCTGCTCGAAATCGACGGCGACATCCTGATCCGAGAAGAGCAAGTACAGGTCGCCTTAGCGACTGTCTCACCCCAGTCAGACCAGAACTCAGTCTTGCAACTCTTGATGGGTAAAGGCAAGACGTCTTGCATCCTCCGTAAGTGCATCACCGGACCTTGAGCTCAGCAGAAACTAACTTTCATAGCTATGGTGGCGGCTCTCCTTGCTAATCAAGCCGATCTTGCTCGCGTCGTGGTCCCAAGAGCTCTCTTGCTCCAGTCGGCGCAGGTGATGCAAGCCAAACTAGGCGGACTAGTCGACCGCGAGCTGATGCATATCCACTTCTCTCGAAAGACGCCTCCTACCGAAGCATTGATGGATCTTTACGCAAAGATGCACTCAAGATTGCGCGATCGCCGTGGTGTACTCATCGCATTACCAGAACATGTGCTCTCTTTCAAGCTGAGTGGACTACAACAACTCTGCGACGAGAACCTCGAATCAGCATCCATGATGATCGAGACACAGCGCTGGCTGGATCGACACACCCGCGACGTTCTGGACGAATGCGACGTTTCGTTGGCAATCAGGACGCAACTCATCTATCCATCCGGTACGCAGACCACAGTGGACGGCCATCCGATGCGCTGGCAGGTTATTCAGGCATGTCTTCACTTAGTGAAGGACTTTGCTTCAAATGTGCAGTCACAATATCCTCGCAGCATCGAAGTGGTCAACCGCGGCAGCAGTGGGTTTCCTCTCATCTATTTCCTGCGCAAAGACGCCGAGGATTACTTGACCGAGCTGTTGGTCATGATTATCTGCAAGGGTCAGACACCGTCGATACTGCCCTGTGCCGAATACCCCGTCTCCCTCATGAAGGATGTACAGGCCTACATCTCGAAGCCCACAGTGCGTAGTCAGACGATATCCACGATCGTCAGCTTCTTCCGAGACAAGCCAACTCTGATGCGCGTGGTCAACTTACTCCGGGGCATGTTCGTTCATCGTATCTTGATTACAGCTCTCAAGAAGCGCTGGAACGTGCAGTATGGATTGAATCCGATACGCGCGCCGATAGCGGTACCATATCTCGCTAAGGGTGTGCCCTCACCTACAGCAGAATGGGGTCATCCCGATGTTGCCATCACCTTGACGTGCTTGTCATTCTACTATCAAGGTCTGACCGGCTCTCAGTTCAAGGAAGCCTTCGCGCACTTGGTCAAGACGGACGAACCGAGCATTCAGTACGAGAAATGGTTCCCGAAAGGAATTGACATCCCGAAGGAGTTTGACGACTATGCGACAATCAATGCCGAAGACACACGACAACTGAGTGAGCTCTACCAGATCATACGCTACAGTGCAGCCCTAATGGACTTCTATCTGAACAACTTTGTGTTTCCAAAGTACGCAAAAACCTTCAGCCTGAAGCTTCAGGCATCTGGTTGGAACCTCTTTCCATCAAGTCAGGACAATCTTGGACCCCGTGTGACCGGTTTCTCGGGTACGAACGACTCTAGGCACCAACTTCCGCTTTTGGTTCAACAGCAAGATCTCCCCCAGCTAGCACACACGAATGCCGAAGTCCCATACTACCTTCTAGCACCTCGTAACCAATCTTATATGCGCATGACCTCATCGCATGGAGCGCGTTGGACTGAAGCAGCTTTGATCGAAGACCTTGCAAATCGCTCCTGGCAAAAGCAATACGCTGGTCATTACCAGTCTTTCCGTCTCCCATACGGAGCCAACAACATCCATCTGAAGAGTCGAATTAGAATTCTCATCGACGCTGGTGCGCAGGTTCTTGAGCATTCGAACAAAGACTTTGCCAATGCTTGGCTTCATGCGGATGAGGGAGCAGCAGCAGCTGTATACTTCGACGCCGATCATCGTGCATGGGTATTATATCGTACAGGTAGATGCATACCACTAGTAGCATCTCCATTCGCCGAGGATCTAGATCGATGTGTTGTATACCTGGATGAGAGTCACTGCAGAGGCACTGATATCAAATTCCCACCACATGCGCGAGCTGCCCTGACTCTCGGTCAGCATTTGACGAAAGATGCACTGGTACAGGCGGCCATGCGACTTCGACTTCTTGGTCAAACCCAGTCAGTCACGTTCTTCTCACCGATTGAAGTTCACCAGGGTATATTGGATCGGCTACCAAATAACTCCAATGAGTTTTATCAACCCACTTCGGGTGACGTCCTTCGCTGGGTGTTTGGTCAAACTTGCGATACTATGGAGCAGCTCGAGCCGTCCTATTTTGCACAGACCTTGCAGTATTTGCAGCAAGAGCAGGCACAGTTGGAGTATCCCGAATATCTGCATGATGCTTTTTCACGCGATGCTTATCTCGCAACGGTCCGCATTATGGAGGCTCTTTCACTGAAACAGCTATACGAGCCAAGGGGTGAGCGTCACCGCCGTGCTGGTCCTAACGCTTCCACCACCGTATGGAAACCTTCGCTGCAGGGTATCTATACCAAGCTTGTAAAACGCAAGAAACACTTCCAAGACCGAGGTTCAGCGGTCCATGCATCAGCACTAGAGGAGGTAGAAATTGAGCAAGAGCGTGAGGCTGAGCGCGAGGTAGAAGTCGAGGTTGAAAACGTCCGGGAAGTACAACAAGCCATTCTCTTCAACCCATATAAGACGAAAAAGCTGCATGAAGACATCCGGCATTTCGTAGAGTTCGGGCGTCTCGTCCCTGGAAGCGATGCCCATCAACCTCTGTTTTCGGTATTGGGACGGATGACTTCACTAGGCCTCAAGCATACGGTCCATTCCTCGATGAAGTCCGGTTCGTGGATCTCAGCGGAATTCTCTCGTACAATCGAAGTCTATGCGCCCAACGACAATTACGTCCGTTCTTCTCACTGGATTCTCTGGAGTACTATCAGCCAACAAGCGCTGCTTGTCAGCCCTGAAGAAGCCAACCAGCTCATCCCGATCATGCAAGAGCGACAAGCGCTTCAAGATAGTGGCAAAGTTCACCTGATCATCTACGCTGCACCTGTTACACGAAGGATGCTTCATTTCAATCAGCTTGACTACTATGCGATACCGGCTTTACCTGCGGATTTCCAAGCTCCAGTCTGGCTTCGAGTCGAGATGGGGCTTTTCGCCGGGCGCCTGTACCTTGAATGGGACGAGTACTACCTGCTGCTGGAGTACCTTGGTCTTGACGAGAACCTATCCCAGCACCCTCAGAAGGATGCATTTGCAAAGAAGCCTCTTACTTTTGGTACGTATTCTCCGAACATGTAACCCAAAACAGTTTACTAACTATGGTGCACAGTACATGAATGGGTTGCTCTGCGCCGTAAGGGTCAAGACTTCGAGCACACTCCCATGGGTTTCATCACTACTGGCAAGCCGCTTACGGAGAGTCACCCGTTCTTCCGCAAGCTCGCACTTGGAGACGATCCGGCTTTGCGTCAGCATGTCGCCCGAGCTGTACCCGGCCAGCTCGATGCTCAAGACGAGGAAGACCAAGATGACCACGATGACGATGAGGAGTTTGTTCCGGCCGTTGAGCATGTTGATGACTCGGAAGGCGAGGACGAAGGGTTTGAGTCGAGTGGCGATGAGGCCTTCTTGGATGCGGAGGAAGGGGAGTAGACTTAGGTGCCTTGTGCATCAGTTGGCCCATGTATAATAGCACGATAGTAACAGGAAAAGGCTCACACGCGATTCGCGAAGGGCTTGAAACAAAAGTCCTCCATCTGCATGACGTGAAGATAAGCGCATTATTGGGGAGAAAACTCAACACCCTGGAGCCCACATTAATGCCAGGTTTTCTAATTTGCTTGTTCTGTTCCAATGTAGTCTTCAGACATGCTCAAGGTGTTTCCCTGCATGGGGTACAAGCCTGCGTACCATAGAGTGTTACAATACGATGGGTGTCGAGCTGGGAGGACGGGATACGGAGATTGCGGGAAAGGGCCAGATGCGAAGTTAATATATCTTGATTAGCCGATCCGGTCGACTGGTACTAAATGTAGCTACATCCATATAGTATGGTACAATTGAAGGGTATTTCGGCATGTACGACAAATGTACATATTGGGCGCGTCCCGCATTCAAGCATCCGTCATTCTTCTTCAAAGTTCTCTCTCCCATCCTTGGCTGATGTGGCGGTGCCTCGTCCCGGATATGCGGCTCTGCGAAGCCACACCTTTGGCGCCAAGCATCTCCAAGACCTGCAACGTGTGTTTGTCCAACTCGGGTCCGGCGGTGGAACGGGGCTGATCGTGCTCATACGGATTCGGTGGAGCTGACGCGGGTGTACATGGGGAAGCGTGTGGTTTTCCATACGGCGAACTTCCTCACTGCAAAACTGCAAGGTATAAGTCTTCATTCTGTATGATTCCAAAGTCCGTCTTCTTAACGCCGCTCCGTCTATCGCGCTTCTATGGTACTACTGCGAGTGTATG
>Ga0265798_10000614_pt1 | contig 58351 bp, 48 predicted proteins | sample P3T30metagenome_FD_192430 | JGI IMG/M metagenome (GOLD analysis project Ga0265798, IMG submission 192430) | Plant litter microbial communities from East Loma Ridge, Irvine, California - P3 T30 | ecosystem: Environmental > Terrestrial > Plant litter > Unclassified | place: USA: California... | reverse complement strand
ATAGCTTACCAAACGTATTATTCTCCAAACTCTTGTTATCTTTGGTAAAAAAATAATTAATAATGCTGCAAGTTAACTATATCCGTGATAATAGAGAGAAAGTTTTAGAACGCTTAAGTGTACGTAACTTCAAACAGGTAGAAGTGGTGGATCAGATCATTGAACTGGATGAGTCGCGTAAACAAACCCAAACTTCCCTGGATCAGTTATCGGCTATAGCAAACTCGAGCGCCCGCCAGATTGGTGAGCTGATGCGCACCGGTAAAAAGGAGGAAGCTGAAGCATTAAAGGCACAGACTGGCAGCAATAAAGAGCAGATCAAGTCGCTCGGCGAGCAGCTGACCGACATTGAAGGCCGCTTGTTTAACCTGATTGTACAATTGCCGAACCTGCCACATGAGTTGGTAAAAGCAGGTACAACGGCAGAGGACAATGAAGTGGTTTCCCTGCATGGCGAACCGGCAGCTTTACCGGATGGCGCCTTGCCACACTGGGAGCTTGCTGCGAAATACGACATCATCGACTTTGAACTTGGTGTGAAAATCACCGGTGCTGGTTTTCCGGTTTACAAAGGTAAAGGCGCTCGTTTACAACGGGCACTGATTAACTTTTTCCTGGACCACGCCGTTGCGAATGGCTACCGTGAAATGCAGGTGCCCCATATGGTAAACGAAGCTTCAGGCTTTGGCACCGGGCAGCTGCCGGATAAAGAAGGACAGATGTATCATGCGGGTGTAGATAACCTGTACATGATTCCGACTGCTGAGGTTCCAGTAACCAACCTTTACCGTGATGTGATCCTGAAAGAAGAAGAGCTACCTGTAAAAAATACAGCATATACGCCTTGTTTCCGCCGTGAAGCGGGATCTTACGGCGCGCATGTGCGTGGTTTGAACCGCCTGCACCAGTTCGATAAGGTAGAGGTCGTACAAATTGTACATCCTACGAAATCGTATGAGGTGCTGGAGGAAATGAGTGCCTATGTACAAAGCCTGCTGCAGGAACTTGGATTGCACTACCGCGTGTTGCGTTTGTGTGGTGGCGATATGGGCTTCACCTCTGCCATGACTTACGATATGGAAGTTTGGAGTGCTGCGCAGCAGCGTTGGTTGGAGGTTTCTTCTGTGTCTAACTTTGAAACCTATCAGGCAAATCGCCTGAAACTTCGTTTCAAAGGCCAGGGTGGTAAAACACAACTTGCACATACCTTAAATGGTAGCGCGCTGGCATTGCCGAGAATTGTTGCTTCGATTTTAGAAAACAACCAGTCAGAGCAGGGTATTAAGATTCCGGAAGCTTTGGTGAAGTATACGGGTTTCGATTACATCGATTAAATTCGAAACCATTCAATAAAAGAAGCCCTGATTGTTGTAACCAGGGCTTCTTTATTATAAGTTAACTCATTATTTAAACCCAAATGGGTTTATGGCGGTTAAGCGGATCAATTACAGGATCAGGATTAACAATAAGATGATGATGATAATCGCACCTACAGAAAGGTAAACACCTCCACCCATTGCACGGGCCTGGCTTTTCATTTCTTTAAGTTCTTTACGTAATGCTTTTCTTTCAGATTTTGAAAGATCCGATTTGTCCATGCCTTTGATTTCTTCAACACGGTCGGTAATTCTTTTCAACTGCACTTGTTGTTCAGCAGTAAGCTCAACTTTGTCCTTACGGTCTGCAGCCATTGTTGGGTTTGCACTAAATCCTAAGATAAATACAAGCGCTAAAGCGTAAACTAATTTTTTCATATGATTTCGTTTTAATTAATTCTCTAAGAACAAAAAACCTACCAAAAGTGGTTGGTTTTTAAAATTAATCGTAACCTAATGTATCGATAGGCCTGTAAATGCCATTTGTAGACATGTTCAACCTCAGGTTTGTGTCTGATCGATTACTTAAAGATTAACCTTTAAACGATAGCACAGGTTGAGAAATACTGTCCACTCTTTTAAACAGTTATTTGATTTCGAAAACAACGTTGACGGTATAGCTTAGTTTAATCTGTTTAAAGTCGATTTCTGCTGAAGATTCCTGATCTGCTGCGGAAGCTTTCATCATCATGGTATTGGTGCGGTAAGCTTGTGGGTAAATCTCGTTGTTGATCTCCTGAATGTCTATCGCACTCCCGAGTTTATCGCCAATAGATTCCACCATTAAGGTTGCTTTTTGTTTAGCGAGTTGAAGCGCTCTTACTTTAAGCTCCAGCTTTAAACGGTCGATCTTTGAATAGTCGTAGCTATCAATATTGGTATAAGCAATGCCTCTTGGATCAATGGCACCAATGATGTCGTTATACCTGTTCAGGTCGTTAACCTTCAGGCGGTATTGTTTGCTGGCAAGGAATTCAGGGTTCTTTTTCTTGTCGCGGGTTGCGAAAGAAGAAAGGCTGTTGATGGTCAGGCTCTCTTTAGGCAAGCCTGCTTGTTGCACTGCACGCACAAGTTGGTTCTCCAGCGTGGTGATGTCAATTCTGTTTTTGCTGTTGTTGTCTTTGAAGTATTCCTTAAGCGAGATGCTTACATAGATAATGTCTGGGGTAACTTCAGATTCGGCAAGGCCGCTTACAGTAATTTTCTTGCGGAGGTCCACTTGCTGTGCAAGGGCACTAAAGGAGAAGAAGGCAACAAAGGCCAGGGCAATTAGCTTTTTCATATGTTTGTGTGTTACTTATGTGGTAAACGCACCAAGATATAAAAATGCTACATGCCCCGGCTGTTATTAGTCTTCGACAATTTCGTTGTTGATGCCAATTTCTTCCACCACTTCCTCTTTGAAGTAATGATTCTGGAAGATCATGATGATGATCACACCAACAGAGATCGCAGCGTCTGCAACGTTAAAAACGGGTCTGAAGAAGATATAATCTTCACCACCCCAGATGGGTACCCATTGTGGAAACACACCTTCCATGATCGGAAAGTATAACATGTCTACTACACGACCATGAAACAGGCCTGCATAGTTCCAAATGACGCCGTAAAATACGGAGTCAATGATGTTTCCCAGGGCACCGGCAAAAATCAAAGCCACGTTAAGGATCAGTCCCCTGTGGTATTTATGCCGGATGAGGTAATGCAGGCCGTAGCCGATACCGCCTACTGCTGCAATTCTGAATAAGGATAAAGCCAGTTTTCCAAACTCCCCGCCAAACTCCAATCCAAAGGCCATTCCATTATTTTCAGTGTAATGTATGATGAACCAGTCTCCAAGGATATTGAATTCCTGACCCATAGACATATTGGTCTTGATCCAGATTTTCGATACCTGATCAATCAGTAATACTAAAAATATGATTAAAAAAGGTTTAGTATAGCCTTTCATTATGCCTGCTTCAGTTTTGCTTCCATGCTAAGCGTTGCATGCGGTACCGCCATCAAACGCTCTTTTTGGATTAACTTACCAGTCTCGCGACAAATGCCATAAGTTTTGTTCTCAATACGTACCAATGCATTTTCCAGGTTGTCGATAAACTTCTTCTGGCGTGCTGCTAACTGGTTTAATTGCTCTTTTTCGAGTGTTGCAGACCCATCTTCAAGGGTCTTATAAGTACCTGATGTATCTTCAGTTCCATTAGAGTTCGGGCTGCTAAGCGAGTTGCTTAGTGACAAGAATTCCTCTCTTGCAACGCGTAACTTTTCTTGAATCAATGTTTTGAATTCCTGAAGTTCGCTGTCAGAATACCTTGTCTTCGTAGTCTTTTCCATTATTTTATTTTTTAATTAACAAAATTTGTAATTCAACGTCATCTATCACCGTTTTGTTTCCTTCTACCAGGTTATCTGCTAATATAATATCATCTGCAAGAATTTCTGAACAAATGTATTCCTTATTTTCCATCAGGGCAGTGGCAATCAGTTCATGCTGCTGTACTTGCACGGTGATTCTGTCGGTAACTTCGAATCCAAGTTCCTTGCGCAGGTTTTGGATCCGGTTGATCAGCTCTCTGGATAAACCTTCAAGTTTAAGCTCCGGTGTGATGGTTACGTCTAAAGCAACGGTCAGGTTACCCATGTTGGATACCTGCCATCCCGGGATGTCTTCAGCGATGATTTCAAGGTCGCTGCTGGAGATTACAAACGTTTGATCCTGAACGTTGATCTCTATTTCACCTTTGGTTTCCAGGATGTTAATGCTTTCCTGATCCAGGTTGGTAATCGCTTCAGCGACTTGTTTCATGCTTTTTCCAACTTTAGGGCCCAGGGCTTTAAAGTTTGGTTTGATCTTTTTGGTGATGAAACCTACGGTATCGGTGATGTACTCGATGTCTTTGATGTTGGTTTCAGAAAGAATCAAGTCTTTCACCAGGTCTACACGTCCGGCAAGTTGCTGATCCAGTACTGGAATCAGGATTTTCGCCAACGGCTGACGCACATTGATGGCCGATTTCTTTCTCAAGCCCAGTACCATCGAAGAGATGTTCTGTGCAAGCTCCATGCGGGCATTCAGTTCCAGGTCGATCAATGACGTATCCGCAGCTTTCCAGAAGGTTAGGTGCACGGATTGTGCCGGCTGTTCTTCTGAAACGGTAAGGTTCTGATACAACCAGTCTGCAAAGAATGGCGCTATTGGCGACATCATTTGCGCAATGCTGGTTAAGCAGGTATAAAGCGTCTCGTAGGCTGCTTTTTTATCTGCAGTCATTTCGCCTTTCCAAAAGCGGCGGCGCGATAAACGGATGTACCAGTTGCTCAGGTGCTCATCCACGAAGGTCTGTATTGCTCTGGCGGCCCTTGTCGGCTCGTAAGTATTGAAGCTCTCATCTACTTCGGCAAGAAGCGTTTGTAGTAGCGACAATATCCAGCGATCCAGCTCACTGCGTTCTGCAACAGGCGTTTGATTGTCTTTATCCAGTACAAACTTGTCAATGTTCGCATACAATGCGAAGAAAGAGTAAGTGTTGTAAAGGGTTCCGAAGAACTTACGACGAACCTCATCAAGGCCGTCCATGTTAAATTTAAGGTTGTCCCAAGGGGATGCATTGCTGATCATGTACCAGCGGGTGGCATCAGCACTGTAGGTAGAGATGGTGCTAAACGGATCGATACCATTGCCAAGGCGTTTGGACATCTTGTTCCCGTTTTTATCCAGCACCAATCCGTTAGATACGACGTTCTTGAAAGCTACACCAGGGTTGCCTACGCGTTCGTTGATGGCTTTGATCTCGTCGCTGCTTTCGCTTAACATCACCGCTATGGCATGTAAGGTAAAGAACCAGCCACGGGTTTGATCCACACCCTCTGCGATGAAATCTGCAGGGTAGGCATTTTCAAATTCCGCTTTATGCTCAAATGGGAAGTGCCACTGTGCGTAAGGCATCGCACCGCTGTCGAACCATACGTCGATCAAATCGGTTTCACGCTTCATCTTACGACCAGTAGGGGAAACCAGGATTACATCATCCACATAAGGACGGTGCATGTCCTTCAGTTCGAAGGCTGCATCCATAAATCCTGCTTCAACAGACTTGCGGATTTCTGCATTAAGCTCAGCAATAGAGCCGATGCAAAGTTCTTCCTGTCCATCTTCTGTGCGCCAGATCGGAAGTGGGGTACCCCAATACCTGGAGCGTGAAAGGTTCCAGTCGACCAGGTTTTCCAGCCAGTTGCCGAAACGACCTGTTCCAGTTGCTTCAGGCTTCCAGTTGATGCCTTTATTCAGTTCAACAAGCTTGTCTTTAACTGCAGTGGTTTTGATGAACCAGCTATCCAATGGATAATATAAAACCGGCTTATCAGTTCTCCAGCAATGTGGATAGCTGTGTTCGTATTTTTTAACGTCAAATGCTTTGTTGTCTTCCTTCAGCTTGATGGCCAGCAGGACGTCCGTAGATTTGAAATCCGGCGCCTGACGTTCTTCGTCACTGTAGAATTCTTCTTTAACATAGCGACCAGCGAAGTCTGTTACTTCATCAACAAACTTACCCTGCTTATTAACCAGTGGCAGTTCATTTCCAAACGCATCTTTTATCATCACCGCAGGTACGCCGCTTTCTTTAGCAACCCGGAAATCGTCTGCACCAAACGCAGAAGCGATGTGCACGATACCAGTACCGTCTTCGGTGGTTACATAATCTGCAGGAATCACGCGGAATGCATTTGCTTTCAGCGCATCGGAGGTTACGTAATCCAGGAGTTGGTGGTAGCGCAGGCCAACCAGTTCTTTACCGGTAAATTCTGCTGCGATGGTCCAGGGGATTAGCTTGTCGCCGCCCTTGTAACCATCAAAAGCTAAGTCCTGAGCATCTTTCTTGAAATGTTTGCCCACAAGATCTTTCGCTACAATAACGCTTACGGGCAGGTAGGTGTAAGGGTTGAAGGTCTTAACCTTCACGTAGCTGATCTTTTCGCCCACGGCCAAAGCACCATTTGAAGGTAAGGTCCATGGGGTAGTTGTCCAGGCGATAATAGCCGTTTCTTCCGTATCAATTTCAAAAAGCACCGGCATCAGTGGGTGTTCCTGATCTTTTTTCAGAAAGAACTGTGCGGTGATGGATGTATCCTTCAGCATCTTGTAGGTGCCTGGCTGGTTAAGCTCATGTGAGCTCAGTCCGGTACCTGCAGCCGGTGAGTACGGTTGTATGGTGTACCCTTTGTAGATCAGGCCTTTCTCGTAAAAAGACTTCAGGATCCACCAAAGGGATTCAATATATTCGTTCTGGTAAGTGATATATGGATTTTCAAGGTCTACCCAGTAGCCCATCTTTTCAGTCAGGTCATTCCATACATCAGTGTATTTCATAACCTCTTCCTTACAGGCAGCATTGTATTCCTCTACGGTGATTTTCTTACCTATATCTTCCTTGGTGATGCCCAGTTTCTTCTCTACAGCAAGCTCTATGGGCAGACCATGGGTGTCCCATCCGCCTTTACGTTTTACCTGAAATCCTTTGAGGGTTTTGTAGCGACAGAAAATGTCTTTAATTGCGCGGCCCATGACGTGGTGTATGCCCGGCATACCGTTGGCCGAAGGAGGACCTTCAAAGAAAGTAAATGGCTGTGTCTCGGGCCGGGTTGAAATGCTTTTTTCAAAGATTTGTTCCTTCTTCCAAAACGCCAGTATTTCTTCTCCTATTTTAGCTAGTTCTAGTTGTTTAAATTCCCTATACATCAATCCAGTATCTCCAAAAAATTAAGTGTGCAAAGTTAAGCTTTTGTATTTAAAAACGGTATCCTCAGCGTTAAATATCAAGCATATTACGCCTTGGATTGATTTTTGTGTAATATGGTTAAGATTAATCCATAAATAATATCTATTTCATTATGATTAAAGTTCTCAAACTCCAGAAAGGCGTCATCGCGATTATACTTGGTATAATCGGAGTAGTTGTGTACATGCTTCTTAGAGAACAAAATGAAGAAGTGTCCATGTACTTCCTTGAGGCTTCAGGCGTGTTCCTGATCGCCGGCGCATTGATGTTTCTTTATCCGATTTTGTTCGCAAAGAAAGACAGTGATGGATGCGTACAACTAAATCCGGAAATCGATCCGGACGCACCGGATCCAGATGCCCAGCCGCTGGAAGAAAGTCGCCCGTGAAAAAGTGAGAAAAAACACATTTAAAATACCCGGTTTTTTATCAATATCCTGATCATTAGCAGATTGGTGTGGTATTGGGCCTAACTTGCGCAATATTAAGCAACATCTCTATGAACTTAAATCTGAAAACGAGCCTTTTATTGGCTTTGTTGTGTGTTTCTGTGTTATTTTCCTGTAAGAAAGATCAGGATGAATATGTTCCAGGTCCTGAAAAACAGGCTTTAGTGCTGAGCGGTGAAATCACCCAGCCAACCACCCTGACTCCCGATAATGAATACATCTTAAAGGGTCGTGTTTATGTAAAAGGCAATGTTAAGTTGACCATCGTTGCCGGTACGACCATTACGGTTGAACCTGCAGAGAAAATGGAAGATAAAGGTGCGCTGATCATTACGCGTGGCTCAAAGCTTGACGTGAATGGTACGGTAGACCGTCCTGTTGTATTTACTTCAGCGGCAGCGACAAAAGCGCCTGGCGACTGGGTAGGTCTAATTGTATTGGGTAAAGCGGCAACCAATGGCGATGGTGGTGTAATGCACGTTGCGGGTATGCCTGAAACCTTAGATACTGAATTTGGTGGCGTTGATGAAGGTGATAACTCCGGTACCATCAAATATCTGCGTCTTGAATATACCGGTGCGCTGAACCCTACAAACGAAGAGGAGTGGGCTATTGACTATGCCAGCGGTATGATGCTTGGCGGTGTTGGTAACGGTACCATCCTTGAAAATGTAATGGTGAAACACTCCAAAGATGATGGTTTCCAGTTTGTTGGCGGTAACGTGAACGCTAAATACCTGATTTCTTATGATAACGGTGATGATAACTTCGATTTCGACCGCGGTTATACCGGTAAACTACAATTCATCATTTCTTACAGACCATCTGCTTCAAAAGTTGGTATCCGTGCAAATGGTGTAGAAAGCTTAAATGAAAAAGATGCCCTTCCAGGTATCGTTCCCTATACACACCCGGTGATTTCGAACATGACCATCGTGGGCCCACAAGGGGATCAGCCAGACGGCGACCAAAGTCAGGGTGTTTACATTCGTAAGAACACGAGATTTACCATTCAGAACTCTATTATCGCTGGTTATACTTATGGTGGACTAATGCTTTGTCCTAAAACGAAACCTTACCTGGTGGGTGATTGGAATGAAGATAACTCGGAGTTCAGATACAACCTGGTAAATGCGGATAAACAAGGATGGGCATTCAACTATGATGACGGACCTTCCGGCGTGAAGATTAACCCTGATGCAGATGTTGCAAAATGGGCTACAGAAACTGGTAGCAAGACAACCAAAAACAGAGCAAACAATAACGAGTTACTTACGGACATCGCGGGTTTCATGTTTAACGGATTATATCAGACTGGTACTGCACCGGATTTCAGACCTCAGGTTGGCTCGCCAGCACTTAAGGGCGTTAACTTCAGCAGTAATGGTGTTAACAAGGTCATGGATAGCATGATGAAAGTTGCTTACCGTGGCGCACTTGGTTCAACAGACTCCTGGGCAAATACAGGTAGCTGGGCAAACTGGGATTAAGGGGTAAAAATACTGATTTAGAGGTATTTGTACTTAATTTGAAGCTTTGGATACATTCTGGTAAACATTTTTCGGTGTTTGGTGGTACTGTGTAATGAAAACATAATCACTTGTATACTAACAAACTAATTTTAACCGAAAACCTAGAAAACAATGAAATTCAAAGCCTTAATGACTCTTGCATTTACCGGGATGGTCTTTGCAGCATGTAGCTCAAACAACAACGGTGAAGGTGGTGATTCAACATCAATGGATACATCCATGATGGACACTACAATGACCGACACAAGCATGATGGATACTTCAAATACGGGGACTATGGGCTCTGGTGGTGCATCAGGAACAGGAACAAGCACCAGCGGATCTAGCAGCGGCGCAACTGGCGCTGGTACTGGTGGTACTGGAACTACCGGAACAGGTACTGGCGGTGCTGGTACAAGCACTGGCTCTGGCTCAGGCTCCGGTTCTGGAACAGGTGGCGCAGGTACAGGCACCGGATCAGGTACTGGCAGTGGAACCTCCACTGGTGGAACAACCGGCGGATCTGGAACAACAACTCCTCCAGCTCAATAGCCCAATCACAGCTATACATAAAAAAGCCTGCGCAAACGCGCAGGCTTTTTTATTTAATAATATTTCGAATGATCTATATTTTGTAATTCTGGATGCGAACGGCATTCAGGATGGCCAGTAAAGCAACGCCAACATCTGCAATCACGGCTTCCCAAAGGGTGGCTACGCCACCGGCACCCAGCAAGAGCACCAGGATTTTAACGCCCATGGCGAGGCAGATGTTCTGCCATACGATGTTCCTTGTAATGCGACCAATCCGGATTAAGCCGGGAATCTTCGAGGGCTGGTCGTTCTGGATCACGATATCCGCCGTTTCAATCGCAGCATCACTGCCCAGTCCGCCCATGGCAATTCCGGCATCTGCAAGGGCAATTACAGGCGCATCATTAATGCCGTCACCAACGAAAGCAATCGTCTTACCCGCAGCTTTTAGGTTCGTCAGGTGTTCCACCTTGTGCTCAGGCAGTAAATCTCCTGCGTAATGTATGATACCCAGCTGTTCAGCCACGCTTTTAACCACACTTGCCTTATCACCACTGAGCATCACCACTTCGATGCCGGCCCTTTGCAGCGCGTGTACAGCGGCTTTCGCATCAGGTTTAAGTGCATCGGCAATGACCAGGTGTCCTTCGTAAGCACCATCAATGGCAACCGTCACCACCGTCTCTGCAACATTTGCCAGGCCAGCGTCGAACTGGATGCCTTGCCTTTCAAGTAAGCGCGTATTGCCGACAAGCACAGATTTTCCGTTAACGGTAGCCTTAAGGCCTGAGCCAGGTATTTCAGTAACTTCCAATGCAGCAAAGGAGTGCGCTGTATCAGCCGTTTCAACCTTCAGCTTTGGATTGTTGAGAATACCCTGCGCATAGCTTGTTATGGCTGTTGCAATGGGATGGGTAGATTTACTTTCTACGGCTGCAACATACTGGAGGAAGGTTCTTTCATCCAGCTGGTTCGTCTTAACGGTTTGCACCTCAAATACACCCTTGGTCAGTGTTCCGGTTTTATCCATCACGACGGTGTTCACTTTCGTCATGACATCCAGGAAATTGGCGCCTTTAAAAAGCACCCCATTCTTGGAGGCCAGGCCAATGCCACCAAAGTAGCCCAGTGGAATGGAAACCACTAAAGCGCAGGGACAACTGATTACCAGAAAAACCAATCCCCGGTACAGCCAGTCTCTGAGTACATAATCCTCCACGATAAAGTAGGGCAGGACCACCACGATAAGCGCCAACATGAAGACAATGGGGGTGTAAACAGCTGCAAAGCGGGAAATAAAGAGCTGTGTTTTTGATTTTCTGCTGGTTGCATCCTGCACCATTTGCAGGATCTTGCTGAGCTTGGTGTCTTTAAATAAGGACTTTACCTGTACCTGAATAACCTGGTTCAGGTTGATCATACCCGCATAAACGGGTTCACCTTTGCGTTTGTTGTCGGGTTTAGCTTCCCCGGTCAATGCTGCGGTGTTTAACGTCGCCTGTTCACTGAGCAGCAGGCCATCCAGTGCAACCCGCTCACCGGCTTTCACCTGGATTTCTTCATCCAGCAGCACCTCGCGTGTGTTTACCACTTCCATCTTGCCGTTACGCAGTACATCTACACGGTCGGGCCGGATGTCCAGCAGTGCCTTGATGTTCCGTTTAGCTTTATCTACCGCGGCATCCTGAAACCACTCGCCAATGGCGTAGAACACCATGACGGCAAGGCCCTCACTGTATGCGCCTATGGTGAAAGCGCCGATGGTGGCCACGCTCATCAGTACAAATTCATTGAAGAAGTCCAGTCTTGAAGCTTTCCGGAAAGCAAGCGCGAATACCGGGTAGCCCGCCAGGAGCAGTGCGGATCCGTAGATCAGCAGACTTGGCCAGGTGCCAATATGGACTTTAAAACCGAGCTCCAGCACCTGCATAACCACAAGCACGAGCAGTGCCACCAGCAAGGGCCAGTGATTTAGCCAGCTGTTCTGTTCATGTCCCTCATGTGCATGGCCATGATCATGCGTATGATCGTGTGCATGATTATGATTGCTCATCGGATCTGGATTTTTCTGGCAGGCTAAACCAGAAGGTAGAACCCTGACCAGGCTCGCTGCTTACGCCGATCTCACCATTGTGGCGTCTGATGATCTCTGCAGCAATAAACAGCCCGAGCCCCAGTCCTGGGTAATTTATATTTTGTTCATCGGCGCGGTAAAAGCGATCGAAAATAAATGGCTCTTTCCTTTTTTCTATTCCAATCCCAAAATCGGTGACCTGGACACGCGCCATGCCATCAATTTCCAGCACACGCACTTGCACCAGCTTACTTTTTGGCGAATACTTTACTGCATTGTTGATGAGATTGATAATCACGCGTTCGATGCGCTCGCGGTCTGCATAAACAATGATGTTTTCGGAGCCGGAAACATCAATGTTCATATCATTGCGGTTGTAGCCGGCGTTTTCGCGGCAGCTTTGTGCCAGTTTCAACAGCGGGAAAAAGGTTTTTTGTAGATCTAACTTGCCCGCCTGGATGTTCGTTCCATCCAACAGCTGGTCCACCAGGCCAGTAAATTTGTCCACCTGTGCATTGGCCTTCGCGGTTAATTCCTGCATTTTGTCAATTTTGCCATTAATCAACGAATGTTCCAGTATTTGGATGATGGCTTTGATGCTTGTTATCGGTGTTTTTAGCTCATGGCTTGCGATCGCTATAAATTGGTCTTTCTTGTGTACCAGTGCTTTGGTTTGAAGTTCGGCCTGTTTTTCAGCAGTGATGTCCATTACCGTGCCGATGAAGCGTGTGGCGATCTTTTCTTTGTTGAAGTATGCTTTTCCTTTAGACTTTATCCAGCGTTCCTTGCTATCACCCGTGTCGATCAACTTATATTCAACATTAAAGCTGCCATTGCCATCACCAACTAAACTTTTCTGGGTGGCATAGGCAATGATATCACGATGCTCCGGTATGATCTGGCTGAGGTATCTGGAGTAGTCCACGTGCTCTGCAGGATGAAAACCATGTAATATGTTGCATTTATGGTCCCAGATCAGCTCCCCTGAAACAGGATCAAAATCCCAGGCACCTATACTTGCAGATTCCATAGCGAAATGCAAGCGCTCTTGGCTTTCGGCAAGCATGCTTTCGGCATCTAGTAAACCTTCCTCAACCCTACGGCGATCTGTGATGTCGTGTATGGCCAATATGATAACCTGATCCTGATTGTGTGGTAAAAACAGTCGCGCGGAAAGCATAAGTATCCGGCGACCTATACTGAAGTGGTAGTCAATTTCAAAGTCTTTTACAAAGCCCTGCTTGGGCAATACAGACAGCAACTGTGTTTTAAGTGCAGGAATTTTCCATTGTTTCGTGCCGAGGTCGTAGATGTGTTTTCCTTCCACCTCGTCTTCATGGAGCCTGAACAGTCGGTAGAAGCCTTCTGTAGCGCGTAGAACCCTCAACTCGGTATCGAGGATCAGTAATGGATCATGAATCGTGCTGAAGATTTCCTCGTTATAGCGCCTGGCGTTATTCAGCTGTTCGTTGCGGTCCAGTAATTCCGTATTTACGATGGTGATCTCCTCGTTTGTACTTTGAAGCTCTTCTTTAGAACTTTCGAGCTCTTCATTCAGGCTTTGCAGTTCTTCGTTGCCCGAGAGCAGTTCTTCATTGGCACTTTGGAGCTCTTCATTTGCGGCCTCCTGTGCTTCAGTAACGGCCCGCATGTCTTTCCGGGTTTGTGAAAGTTCTTTCTCCAACTGGGCATTCCTTTCAATCAGCGATTTGATGCTGTCGTTATCAAGTTCCGCAGGATCCGAACTGCGGGTCACTTGCAGGGGCTGCAAACTGGGCTGGAATAAGATCAGGAAATGGGCCTCCTCCAGCTCCGTGATGGGCAGCACATCTATGGTTACATAATGTTGTGTGTCGTCTATTTTAAAGAATACCTGTTCTTTCCGAGCAGGCAGCTGATTGGTTTTTGCCAGATGAAGCAAATTTCGCAGTTCGAAGGCAAGTCCCTCACGGGCAAGTTTCAGTACATTAAAACTGGGTTTCCCTGGGGGAACGACAAGCCATTGTTCCGTTTTGCCGCGGAACTCCAGTACGTCAAAGCTCATGTTAACCAGCACCCCGGAAGGCGTGTATTTCGTAAGCAGAATATGATCAGCCAGCGTATGGACATCCCGGGACCGTGCGCTCAATTCCGTATCCTGATCAAGATCTTTAAGTGCTCTTTCGGTTATTGATGACGTGATGTTGCGGTATCGGCCCTTCGGCCCTTTTGTCTGATAAATCTTCTCATGTGAAAAAGCAGGCCCAAATAAGTCTGCATTTACACCAACACTCTCAGATTTACCAAGCATAAGATAGCCGTTCTCATTCAGGCCATAATGAAAGGTCGATAAGGCTCTTTTCTGCAAAATTGGGTCAAGATAGATGAGGACATTGCGACAACTTACCAGATCTAGATTAGAGAATGGTGGATCCTTTAGCAGGTTATGGTGTGCAAACACACACATGTCTCTCAAAGCTTTATTGATTAAATAATGACCGTCTACCTTGTTAAAAAATTGGGTAATCTGTTGTGGAGATAGACCTCCTAGTTCACTTTGCCGGTAAATACCAGATCGTGCCTTCGCGATTGCCGTCTCAGAGATGTCTGTTGCGAAGATTTGAATTTTACGACTGTAAGCCTGATCTCCGAGAAATTCATGGATACATATCGCAAGGGTGTAGGCTTCTTCTCCGCTGGCACAACCCGCCACCCAGACCCTCAAGGGCTCCGCAGCAGTTTTCTTGTTTAGGATGCCAGGTAAGACATTAGTACACAGCACCTCAAAACTCTTGGTATCTCTGAAGAAGCTGGTCACCGAGATCAGCATGTCATTATATAGCAGGTCCTGCTCAGTTTTGTTATCTCTCAGGAACCGGAGATACTCATTGGGTCGCTCTACCTTATTCAGCGCCATCCTTCGGATGATCCGACGTTTGATGGTGCTCTGTTTGTAATTTGAAAAATCAACCCCGCGCCGGATACGCAGAACGGTAAGTAATTGCTTGAAAACCTCCTCATCCGCTTCCTGGCTTTGCGCTTCAGCCGCTGCAGGTGTATGTTGTGCATGAAAAGGTTTATTGATGTGCATTAATTTGGGTACAATATCCTCTGCCGGAAGCACAAAATCAACACCACCAGAGTCGATTGCATGTTGCGGCATGCCGCCATGTCCAGCAGAATCAACCTCCTGTGCAAAAGTGATTCCGCCGCTTGATTTGATCACCTGCAAGCCTAAAGTACCATCATCCATCGTTCCGGAGAGGATTACACCTACCGCGAAACTCTGGTGGACAATGCCCAGGGAAGCGAAAAAACGATCGATCAGCTTGATCCGTTTATTTTGCAAGGGTTCCAGGCTAAGCTTACCATCTACTGTAGTCAGCATTTTGTTAGGAGGTACAACATAAACCCGGTTGGGTTCAATCTTTATGTCATCTGTGATAAACTCAACAGGGATGGAACAGGATTGAGACAGGATTTCCGGCAGCGTGCTTTCATGTTTAGGGCTCATGTGCTGAATCAGTACGTAGGCCATACCTGAATCAGCAGTAATGGGCTGTAAAAAATCTTTAAAGGCTGCTAAGCCCCCGGCGGACGCGCCGACGCCTACAACCGGGAAAGATTGTATGGAGGTGTCATCTTTTTTATTTTCCTGATCTGAAGCTGATTTCATGTATTCCGAGTACAACGATTAACGTAATTCGATAAAGATAGCTAATAATTGCTACAGGATAATCACTTGTGAGGGGGGTTCATTTGATGTATATCGAACTTTTCACCTTCAGGTAGAATAGAAACTTTCAAATTTCGGATGCTGATCGCCTGGTGTTCATCAAACTGCGTAACATTATTGCCAAAGCTTTCTTTTCCATCCAGGACAAGCACCACACCTGCGCCGGTAACCCGTGCATCAGTACCATTTTCAACAATGACAGCGGTGTCCTCCTCAATACCCCAACCCACAGTTGAAAGGTTTGTTGCGATTACCTGCGCCAGCCGAGTTACGCGTCCCCGCGCAACAAAATGCGTGTCAATACAGATGTCCCGCAGGAATTCGAATCCAGTAGTGATCTTCACTTTCCCCGCGATCATCTCATCTGCACCGTTACCGGCAAAAATCATTGGTGTTGATAGTACCATCGCGCCCGCACTCGTTCCCCCGATCAGCAATCCATCGTAGATGTAACGGTGTTTCAGCAAAAACAGAAATCCTGTGCCACCGTAAATAGAAGTAAGTTTCAGCTGATCGCCTCCTGCAATAAAGACGGCATCGGCGGCTTTAACCCTTTCTTCTATTACTTTATCATCAATCTCCTCCCGGCCGTCGTGATGGATGTGATTCACCCTGCAGGGGATATGCTTCTCAAAGATTTTCCGGTATTCCTTGTAAGTGTCTTCTACATCTACAGAGCCTGCCGTGGTGATCAGTTCTATAACTGGGTTGTCAACTGTTATAAGGTCCACATAGTCTTTTAAAATGGCCTCGCGTTTTTCGCCCCCACCAATGATCATCAATTTGCCAGTCGGTGTAGGACAATCATTCTCTTGCTGATACTTTCTTAGTTCTTCTACTTCCATTTCAACATAGTTTATACTTGATAATTGGATAACCTTCCCCAAGCCGCACATTGTTTTTAATGCCCCAAAAACGCGTACATGCTGAACATGGTTATAAGTAGTTGTGCTATGTTTTGAGGTAGATATCCTAGAAACGTACCAACTGCTGAATTGTTGGTCGAAATCCCCATTAAAGGCAACAGTAGCTTTTTCTATATACAGCTATCATTTAAGGGTAGTGCAAGTAGAATTACGAAGCACATACGATGCGTCTAATGTAAAACTACGCAGGGCATAGAGCAAAAACATGTTAATTTAGGGTTATATCACTTTCGCAAATGTAATTGACTGAATATCATATGTGTAATAATTTAATCAGCGTAAACAATTTGATATTCCTTTTTTAAATGCGTCGGGAAATAAGTAGAAATACCATATATTGAAGTAAATGTACGTGTAGAAAACAAAACCTAATGTTTGTAGATTTGTTATTCGATCAAGAGTAAGTGGTAATTCAAGGCTTTACTTTGATTGATAAAGTAGGTTCACGCTCATGGAAAGCAAAGTTTTGATTATAGATGATGACGAAGCTCTTCTAGAGATATTGTCGGATTGTTTTATTGATGAAAACTTCGAAGTACAGGCACTGCCAGCCGTATATAACATTATACAAAATGTTAAAGAATTTAATCCCGATGTAATCGTAATAGATTACCTGCTCCCAGGTGTTAACGGTGCTGAGTTATGCCACGAGATCAAAATGACTTTTTCCACCCTGCCAGTTATAATCATCTCCGCCTACCCTAAACAAAGGCTCTCCTTAGCACGCTTCAATTGCGATCGGTTTATAGCAAAACCTTTTAATGTTTTCGAGCTGGTGGAAGAGGTAAAATCCCTCCGAGACAATAGTAGATTGATTGATAGTGGACATACATTACAAAATTTAAAATATAATACAGGAAGATAATGAATGTGATTTTAGCCGAAGATGATAATTTAGTTAGAGATGGCGTAAGGTTATTGTTGGAGACACATGAGGGTTTCAATGTTATTGGTGAGGCACATAACGGGCTTGAAGCAATTGCGTTGTTAAAGAATGGAAATAAACCTGATGTGATCCTGGCCGACATAAACATGCCCGATATGGACGGTATAGAACTCATTAGAGCCGTTAAAGAATATGATCCCAAAATCCGGGTTGTAATGCTTTCCATGCTCGACAATGAGAAGTACATGATCCAGTCGTTTTCTGAAGGCGCTTCCGGGTATCTATTGAAAACGGTGAGCCCGGAGGAATTGATCTTTTCCCTAAGGCAGGTCGTATCGGGCGAAAAGTACATAAGTTCCGACCTCTCCTTCGGGTTGTTAGAAAGATCTTCAAAACGCCCGGCCACCTTACCTGCTGAACCCTTGAATTTGCATCTTAACAGTCGCGAATTGGAGATCTTAAAATTAATTGGGGAAGGCTTAACCAACAGTGAAATGGGTGAGAAACTGTTTATCAGCCGCAGAACCGTTGAAGGTCACCGTCAGAACCTAATGGACAAAACAGGTTGCAAGAATACGGCTACACTGATTAAGTTCGCCGTTTTAAACCGTCTTATTTAAACATCACTGCGCTTTGCTTTAGCGCAGTGATTTCTTTTACACCTTCCTTAAAAACCCGAAGATGTCAGATTCAGCTAAACTCTTATATGATCTTGCTGAGCACGATTCGCGTATTTACTGTGCATTTGACATAAGTAACAACACGTATGTTTACGCTAACGCTGCGTTCCATGCCTTTTTCCAAATGGGACCTGAAAAGGCTACACCGCGTTTGTTATTTGAGATGGTGCACCCGGAAGACCGCAATTACCTGCGTTCCGTTTTTCAAGACATGAAGCCCGGAGACTTTCGCGAGCACCTTGAATTCAGGTTCATGGCACATGACCGCATACGATTTCTACAGTTAAGCATGGTTTTGACGGCATGTGTAGAAGGAAACCGGACCATTACGGGCTACATTGATGATATTACTGGATTTCGTGACAGTCTGGATACCATGGAAGCGCTATCCAGTAAGAAGAATGCAGTATTGAATATTCTCTCTCATGACTTAGCGGGGCCATTAGGGTCAATCTCCAATTACAGCTACATGCTTTCCATGAAAGCAGATCCTAAAGATGAGCTTACTTTGAAAATGATTAATTCAATACAAAGTATCTCTAAGCGCTGTATACGTTTGATACAGGAATTTGTAAAGATGGAATTTATTGAATCCACAGCGAGTGACCTGGTAAAAACCCGGTACAACCTGGTTGAAAGGATCGCTGCTTTTATGGAGGACTATCTGCAACATGAGCTACAACTTAAAAAGAACATTCGATTTATCCGTGATGATCAGCCCATCTATGCTGAAATTGATGAGTATAAATTTATGCAGGTCATTAATAACCTTATCTCCAATGCTTTGAAGTTTACCCCTGATGACGGCTTAATTGAGGTGCATTTACGTAAGCAGGATGATACCGTTCAGATTGAGGTAAAGGATACCGGCATTGGAATCCCCCAAGAGTTTCATGAAACGCTTTTTGATAAGTTTAGCAAAGCAAGAAGGCCCGGCATTAAAGGAGAAACCTCTGTTGGCCTAGGGATGTCAATCATAAAAACCATTGTAGAATGGCATCATGGCCAGATCTGGTTTGAAAGTAAAGTAGGTGTCGGAACGACATTTCACATTCAGATCCCTGCATGCGACTAAGGCGCCTCTTCTAACCATTGCCTGGCTACATTGACGTCTTTAAAAAACCGGGTACTTACAGTTCCATAAGCACCATCAGCTGCTTTATGCGCAGATAGCTGGCTAAATGCTGCTGGTGAGTAAATCCACGCAAACTGGCGCAAGCCCGCTTTTTCCATCATTGGAAACCAGATTTCACCAACCCAGTCCGAAGCATCAGACCAGGTGCCCAGGACGTGGCTGTTGTCGTTGATCACCTTGCTTACCTTATGTCTGGAGAGCATCTCCAACATCTTCAGGCAACCACCCTGTACGGTTTGCAGGTCCTGAAACCCTGTCCAGTCAACATCCAAACGCTGTGCTGCTTCATTGTAAACAATGCTTAGGGAGCGATCTTTGTAGAAGTCATCATTGTTGATGGCCTCATGGTTATTATTCGAGGCATCAAGTGGTAGCCGGAAGAAGAACGTCGAACCTTTATGCTCCTCACTTTCTATCCAGAAGCTGCCCTGGTGCCGTTTCAGGATTTCTGAAGAGATAAACAAGCCCAAACCAAGGCCTTCAAAGCGCATCGCGCTGTTGTCTACACGATAGTAGCGGTCGAACAAGCGACTGAAATCCTTGCGTGCAATCCCAATTCCAAAATCCTGCACGGATACGACAATGTTCCCCATTTCCAGTTTATATTCAACGATCACCTGATTTGCCTTTGGCGAATACTTAATGGCGTTCGACAAAAAGTTCTGAATAACCTGTTCCAGGCGAAGGTAATCACCGACAAACTCGATCTCTTCGGTACCATTTAACACAATCTGGTGCGTTGCGCTGGTTTGCTGTATGGTATCAATCGCGCCCAACAGCAACTTCCTAAAGTTCAACGGCTGCATGTTGTACACCATCTTACCCGCATTGATCTTCGTAACATCAAGCAAGTCGTTAATCAGCCATTCCAATTTTTCGATATGCTCGGCCGACTTAACAGAGAAGTGCTGAACCTTGCTGATGTCCTTTGTTCTGGCAATAAGCTGGTTAAATGCTTTTATGCTGGTTAAAGGTGTTTTCAGCTCATGGCTGGCAATGGAAAGGAATTCATCTTTCTTCTGCTCACTTGCTTTCTGTAATTCAATGTTGGTGTTTGTACCGATCCAGAATTTGATCTGCTCATTTTCAATCATGGGCGCAGCTTTGCCCATGTGCCAGTAGTACTTGTCGTCTTTGAACCGCAGACGGTATTCAGCGGTAAAGGGCTGAGAGGTTTGCAGCGCGATGGTCCAGTTTTCAATCGCTCGTAATAAATCATCGGGATGTATGTATTGGCGCCAGCCCTGGCGTACAAGTGTCTCCATATTCTGCCCAAATTCCTCACACATCAACTGGTTGACGTAGTTGAGTTCGCCACCGGCTAGAGATGTCCATACCTGCTGTGGAATGGCATTAAACATAAACTTTAGGGTAGACTCACTTTCAGTAAGTACTTTCTTAGAAGTGGAGAGCGCATCGTTTGTTGCTGCAAGTTCCTCATTTGAAGAGTAGAGCTCCTCATTAATGGCACTAAGTTCTTCAGATAAATACTGTTCACGCATTCTTGCCAGGCTGCGTTCGGTTACGTCATCTGCATGAACAAGAATCCGGTCTACTTCTTCTTTAGCATTAAACAATGGGGTATAGGAAAAATCAACATATAGTGTTCGCTGGTTGCCCTCATTATTAATGTCCAGTCTGGCATCCCTTTCAATATACGCTTTTCCAGTCCTGAATACCTCTTCGAGCAAAGCAGGGAATGCTTGTTCCTGCAGTTCCGGCATAAAGTCAAGTAGTCTTGTACCGAGAATATCCATTTCCTTGCCCCAGATCTTCAGCATGCCCTCATTGACGTCCTCCAGAATGAATTCCGGACCTTTCAGGATGCATACGCCGGCCGGGAGGTTCGCGATGATATTGCTTAATCGTTGTCTTTCCTCCTGTATGGTCGACAACGATCTTTGCAGATCTTGTGTTCTTTCCCGGACACGCCGTTCCAGAACTTCATTCGCCTGACGCAGGCTCTCCTGAGATTGGTTTAGCGCCTCTACGGTAATCGTGAGCTCCTCGTTACTTGCTGATAGTTCTTCATTGGTCGCATCCAGTTCCTCAGAAAGATTCTGCTGTTTAAACAAGCGTTCACGGGTTTTTTGAATGCTGGACGGTGCAATGGGTAAGCTAATGAGATTTACAAGAATATGTGCAACTGCATCATTTGAGCCTTTTACAGGGAACAATTCCACCTGCAACCAATTCTGATCCTCAAGATCGTCCTCCGCAGCCATACTTGTCGAAAAGTAAAGTAAAGCACGCTCCCCGGTATCAATTGCCAGTTCAACTGCCTCGCGAATCACCCGTTCCGTATGTTGATCGTGGTACTTCGCTTCAACGAAATCATGGAGCCCCGGTGTTGGGATCACTTCGCCTTTCAACAATGCTGCTGCACTTGCATTATAGCTGATTACGCGGACGTTGTTTGCGTCTGCAAATAGGATAACCCGTGGAAATGCAGCATCCAACGCCGCCTTGAACAAAGGATCGTTTAAAAGAGTCATCTAAACAGCTGTGGTTTGTGTGTGAGCTTTTGTTATCAAAACTAAAGCCATAATTACGAAATATTGATGAAGATGCTTGCCATTAATTGAGGTTATAATGTTTCGGGTCCAGACTGGCGCCTGGTATTTCGCCCTGCATTTCCCTTAATGTGTGCTCAATCATCGTACAAAGTGCGTTAAGGGCCAGGTCATTTGGTTCTACACCAAAGGGATCCTCAATTTCATCAGCTACCGCTTCCAGGGCAAGGAAAGTATAGGCAATGAAGGTCACAATCACCGGCATCATCCAGCCAAGGCTGTCGACAAAACCAAAAGGCAGCAGAAAACAATAAAAAATCCTTTTGGCACGGGGGCAGGGGTGGCATAGGCTTTGTGAAACGATAGAAGTTAAAACCTAAACCTCAATCCTATGAAAAAGTTTTTCTTAACCATGCTTGCAGTCGCGGGCTTCGCCGGGTTAACTGCCCAGGCACAAATTCAAAAAGGTAACGTCATGGTCGGTGGCAACATCAGCAACCTGACTTTCGGGTTGGATGCGCCAAACCGGTTTGAATTCAACGTTACGCCAAAAGCCGCCTGGTTTGTACAGGACAACATCGCCCTGGGTGCTTATGCAGAGTTCGGATTGGAAACAGCGAAAAACCAGGGTACCTCCATCAACTATGGTATCGGACCTTTGGCACGCTACTACTCCGGATCAGATGTGGAAGTACTGAACCACGGCAGACTCTTCGGTGAGGTAACCGCAGGTATCGGTGGCTCCAATCCAGCTGTAGGTGGAAACACCAACGGCTTCGACTTCAGCTTCGGTCCGGGCTTCGCGTATTTCATTACGCCAAACATCGGCTTGGAAACCCTGGTTAAATACAGGGGGCTTACTGGTTTCGGTAATGATGGTTACCAACACAACCTTGGCCTATCGTTCGGACTTCAGATTTACCTTCCTGGCAGAGGAACTGCCGCGAAAGTATCTAGAGACGTAAGATAGTTCTGCAACAAAAATTTAAGCCGGTTTGTGAAATTAAGAAGCAAACCGGTTTTTTTGTACCCCATGGTATGGAAAACTACGAATTCTTTATAACTTGATTACCAAACTGAATATATATGCCTTCGACAGAACGTAGCTTAGAGAACTACAAGTCATCCAATACACCCTGCCTATTCCTGCTGCCCGATTCTCCGAAATTCACCGTCATTGATGCCAATGATGCATACCTTAAGGTTACTGGAACGCTACTGTCACAGGTCGTTGGCCGCAATATGTTCGACCTATTTCCTGAAGCAGGCGGGGAAGACAGTCAAAAAAGGGTAAAGGCATTTCGTTCAGCCTTGGAGAATGCTTTCCGGTTGAAAAAACCCAGCAAAGTAAGGCTGCAGCGTTATGATGTTAGGGTAAATAAACAAGCAGAACCAATCGTTAAGTTCTGGAATTCCGATACCGTACCAATCCTGGATGCAAACAACAAGGTTCTTTATCTGGTACATTCCATTGTAGAGGTTACGGAGTTTGTGACACAACAGTCCCGCTCGGAAACCGATAGCCCATTGTTCCATGAGAACTTCGCACACCCATTGTTCAACGATTATCCGGAAGCAATGGCGACACTCGATCTTTACGGGAATTTCCTGAACGTAAACAAGATCTTCGCAGACCTGAGTGCCCACACCCGGGAGGAATTGCTAAACATGTCCTTTCTGCCGCTCATATCGGAAACAAACTTCCACCCGGTATTTGAAGCTTTCCAAAAGTCAATCAAAGGTGAGATACAGAACTTAGAGACGGAAGTTATAAATGGCATCGGGAAAACCCTGGTGCTGAACATCACCTTTATTCCCATAATCATTAATAACGAGGTGCTTGGTGTTTACATGATCACGAATGACCTGACCTTGCTGCGGGAGATTGAAGAAAAGTCCACCGTGCACCAGCGACAACTTGTATCCATGATGGAAAGCATCAAAGATGGTTTCTTTGCTATGGATAAAGATTGGACTGTAACCTACTGGAACAAGGAAGCAGAGCGGATGTTAAAAACACCAAGGTCTGAGATCATCGGCAAAAACTTGGGGGATTTCCATCCGGAAGCTTTATCAGGTAAGTTCATCAAGGTTTACCGTCAAGTCTTGGAAACACAGGAGGCTACGCTATTTGAAGAATATCTGCCCTCCGCGAAAATGTGGCTGGAGATATCAGCCTACCCGAATTTAGATGGACTAAGCATCTATTTCCGGGATGCAACGGCAAGGATTGAAGCCAAGCAGGAACTTCAGGAAGCAAAAAAGCGTTATGAACAGCTGTTCGACTTCAGCCCTTTTCCAATCTGGGTGTACGATATTGAGAGTCTTAAATTCCTTGCCGTTAATGCTGCGGCCATTGAGGCCTATGGCTATTCTGAAGCAGAGTTTCAAAACATGACCGTCAAAAGCATGTACCCCGCCTCGGAATTGCCAGTGCTCGATAAAATGCTGGAAGAGAATGTACGACCTAAGCTTCTGAACAAAGCACAAGTCCGCCTGATGAAGAAATCGGGAGAAATCCTCATTGCAGAGCTGGTCAGCCAGCCGCTTACCTCCTGGAACGACAGGGCGCGGATCATCGTCGCCCAGGATGTTACAAATCGCATTAAAGCAGAACAGGCGCTTAGGCTCAGTGAACAACGCTTTAAAGCACTTGTGCAGGATGGATCCGACCTCACCGCCATACTGGATATTTCCGGAACATTTAAGTATGTGAGTCCCTCTACCCGGCGCGTCCTTGGTGTGGATTCAGCGATGCTCATGCACAAAAACATATTTGAGTTTATCCATCCGGAAGATAAAGCAGCTGTTGTTGATGGTTTCAGCAGCCTGCACCTGGCACAATCCCAGCGTCTGGCACCGTTCCGGGTATCTATCACGCCAGGAAAATACCGCTGGCTGGAGAGTCTCATTACCGACCTCAGCGATGATGAAGCGGTTAGTGGCATCGTCATAACTGGCCGCGATGTAACGCAAAGAATTAATAATGAACGAAAAATCAAGGCAAACATAGAGCACTACAATCGTAATTCCCGATCAACTGATGCCATCTATGACTGGGATCTGCAAACCAATGAATTGACCTGGAGCAAAGGTTTTAATGAGGTGTTTGGATACGATTGCCAGGACAAGGATAAGCCCGCGGTTAGATGGCTGGACCTCATTCACCCGGAAGACCAGGAGTTTATTGTAGATCAGGTGTTCGTACACCTGCGTGATAAAAAGACCCGCTGGAAACAGCAATATCGTTTCTTAACATCCGGCGGCGTTTACAAAGCTGTGGTAGATCGCGGTTTCTTCGTGTTCAATGCCGCAGGGGAACCTGAACGTATGGTTGGTGCCATTCAGGACGTAACGGAGCGATTAACATACATCAGCAACATGGAGCAGGAAAATAAATACCTGAAGGAAATTTCCTGGATGCAAAGTCATGTGGTGCGTGCGCCCTTGGCCAGGATCATGGGCCTATCCGAATTACTGACCTACAGTGAAGGCAAACTCACGAACATGGAGCTGCTAGCCCATCTCACGGACTCTGCACATGAACTCGATCAGATCATCAGTTCAATACTTTCAGAAACAGACAAGAAAATAGATCCACATTAGGCCAGATTAAATCTGGCCTTTACAATATTTATCCCAATACTTTATCATTAATCTCTTGCCAAAGGGGGTATGTCCCTTACCCAATGCAGGCGTTGGCGTAAACTCACCAAACACGGCGCCGCGGTTCGTGGCGTAAAAATCCAGACGAACAAACATGCCATAAGCCTTACTCAAACTTTTCGCCTGACGAACCATTTCCGGGAAACATTTTGGCGGCGGCCCTGCATCTTTTGGTGGATAAAAGACATGGACCTCATCAATACGGTTCCAGTTTTCATCGTAGAAGGTTGCAAAGCCTTTCTTAGGATCAATACGCTTGATCTCCCAGATTGTAGCGATCTCTCCATTAAAGCAGAAGATTTTGTAATCCGTGAGTACCTTGTACGCACCTTGTTCATTTTGCAGGAACTCCTCAATTAAAAACTCCTGGTCTTCTTTCATTTCAACAGCGGCTTTCAGTGCTGCTACAATCTCTGCAGGTTCATAATGCTTGCCATCAAAGAGGTTGGTGCCATGGTCCATTACAAAAACCATTTTTGCAGAGTGGCCGGTCGTTGGGCGGATTACATAATATGGAGGTAGTGCACTGAAGTCGATGTTCTCCACATCGGAGCCTCTCCAGTACAGATCCGGTACCTGGCAACCTTGCATGTATGCAAATTCACGAGCATTGGCTTTATTGCTCAGCTTCCGTTGCCAGTAAGGAACATCCATCCATTTCTCGATGGGGTCCTCGTGTGACATGCGGACGTTTCTAATTTTTTCAGCAGCAGGATCACCCCAAAAGATTTTATGCCTGCGAAGAACCCGACCGGTGAATTCTCCACTGTTAATCCTCTTTTTTTTGATCCGCTCAAGGAGGAGCGTGTAATAAGTAGTAAGCTTTTTCAATTTATATATTTTGGCAATTGCCATTTAAGAACAATAAGGGATAAAATTAAAGCTTAATAAATGCTTAGCCAAATGATGACTGGCACATTTTAGTGTACAAAAAACATTATTGGCTTTAAAAATAGCTGACTGATTCAAAGATTATAATAAAGATGCCGGTGATTTTTCAATTAACAACCCCCGGGACTTTAATCCCTAGCCCCAGGCAGAAAAAAAATAAAAAATATTCAAATAAAAAGATGGTCGTGTAAGTGGCTGATATTCTAATCCTTAAAGCGGTAAAAGCCGGTTTTTAGTAGCTTAAAAGCACTTTTTCTAAGGATGTTTTAAGAAAAAACTGAAAAAACTTTTGCAGAATTAAAACTTGGGTGTATATTTGCACACCGAACAACGAAAAAGAAAGTTAAAAAAGCTTAATCGTTGAAGAGGTAACCAAAAGGGAGATTAGCTCAGCTGGTTCAGAGCACCTGCCTTACAAGCAGGGGGTCACTGGTTCGAACCCAGTATCTCCCACTAAAGAAAAGCCTTTCAGTGTAAACTGGAAGGCTTTTTTTGTATATCGCATTTCCGACCTTTCCTAAGCCCATCCGCTTTTAAAACCTTACCTTGTTCCAGCCTTCTACTTATGTCGAATAAAGACCAGCAAATCAATGCACTTATTGAACTTAATGATGAGCTTGAAAACTACTTCAGCAACACCATCATCCCACAACTCTTTGTAGATGCGCAGCTGATCTTGCGGAAATTTACGCCGCCAGCCATGAAGCAATTCAAGTTGTCGAAATCGGATGTAGGTCGGCCGCTGGCTGATGTCAAAGAGAACTTCCGCTTTCCCGCTTTTCTGGATAACATCCAGCATGTTGTGGATACCGGTGAAATCCTGGAAAAAGAAATTCAGACCACCGATATGCGCTGGTACCAAATGAACATTCTCCCTTATGTGGTTAAGAAGCTGAAGAGGACCAACGGTGTCATCATCACGTTCGTAGAGGTGACCATGCGTATCAAAGATCTTCGGGAACAGGAAAAGCTGATTGCAGAACACGAAATGTTGCTGGACACCATAGCCCATGATATTAAATCACCGCTAACCAGCCTTCGACTAACCATTGAACTCTTAAAGCAGGTTCCGGAAAAAGGCATGGAGCGCTTTCCAGTATTACTTAAAAAAGTGGAAAGCAGCATGGTCAACATGCAGAAGATCATCAACGACCTCACAGATGCACGCTGGATACAGCACAAGTATCAGGCGGAGGAAGAACTCCTGAACTTCGAACACATCATTGAAGATGTCCGTTTAACGTTGGCGCCGCAAATTGAAGAATCTAAAGCAATCATTCGAAGTGAGATCGAAGTATCTGAGATCACCTTTGTACGCAGAAAGCTCCGCAGCGTGGTCTATAACTTGGTTAATAATGCGATCAAATACCAGGCACCAGGTCGTCGTCCGGAAATTGCCATCAAAACGACAGCAACAGACGGCTTTATGGTGATCAGCATTGCAGATAACGGCAGGGGCATCCCTGAAAAAAACTTTAAATCGATCTTTGGTAAATACGAACGCCTGGTAGATGATGTTGAAGGTACGGGCATCGGTCTTTATCTTGTAAAAGAAATCATCACCAATGCTGGAGGTCACATTACAGTGGAAAGTGAAGTGGGAAAAGGATCGAAGTTCAAGGTTTTCCTGAAGCTCGCCCAGGCTTAAGGTCTGTACGCCGCTCTGGGTGCTAAAAGCTTAGCTGTGCCTGTAACCGCAGTAAATTACCCATCTGGTAATTCTCCGGCAGGGCATAGTCTTCATAACGTCGCTTCGAGAAGGTGTAGCCACCCACAAGCTCCAGGTGTTCCACTGGCTGCCATTCCACGCCAAATTCAAAATCATTCACCTTGTAACTTCTGGCATCAAGCTCATGCTTTTTACCACCGTCATAGTATTGCGCCCGCACAAAGGGCATGATGACTTGTTTGTCTTTCCGCAGCAGGTAAGACATCATCACATAACCCCCTTTTAAATTTTGCACCTCAATGGAGTCCGTTTGCTTATTGAACTCTGGCCCTTTACCCACGTTAAATTCTGCCTGAATCCCAAATGGCTTGGGGTACAACACGAAGGTCGCAGCCACCCTTTGATCCAGATAACTGCGGTCAGCAGCAGTTTTTACACCCGAAGAAATCTGGCCTTTCGGCATAACAAACTGTCCGGTATAGCCCTGAATGCTGGGCTCTATAATCTGATTGCCAATCGTCATCGGCCAGGTTACCCGCGCCACGGTATGCAACGCATTGTTTTTGTCTAGCTGATTGGAGGTCTGACCGTTAAAAACACCAAGCGCAAAGATTCCGTAGTCGCCACTGCCCTTTAAACCAGCATCTACCAACTGCTTCAACATCGCGCGTTTTTCTTTTGGTGCCCAGTAGAAGAAAGCACCCAAATCACGTTCGTTCGTGAAAGCACTGTTTATACCATCCGAGCGGTCTAAAGGTAAACGCACAGAACTGGATTGCATATTCTCAAAGCCATAAGGGATCTTCGTTTGCCCTACTCGGATCCGGTATTCGTTATCCGGATCAAACCCGAAGTCAAAATACGCATCCTTCAGCTGTCCGAAGTTTAAACCACCGGAACCGGAAGCGGCAAAGTCGGGCTGAAAGTAGAAATAAACCTGCTTCCCAATTTGCCCGGAGAATACCAGTCGTGCACGGCGAATGAAAAAGCTGCTGTTACCGTTCCAGCTTTTATCACACTGGTCGCAACCCAGATCGGGATTGGACTGAAAAGCATTATAGCGGACCTGAATGTAACCTCTTAAAGAAAAGGTATCATACCACTTCGGCGGGTTTGTGTCGCTTTGTGCATTAACAATTTGGTTAAGAGAAGTTAATATTACCGCAAGAATCAGAATCCGCTTAAAGCTCATTGTAAAGTCTATGTTAAGAAGTTGCAAAGAAAAGACCTAAACGTTAATTCCGTGCACATCCTAAAAGATTTAACTACAGCGATTAAAGTAATGTCAAATGGGTTAAGAAAGCACCTCTTCAAGCACCTGATGTGCGCGGATTTCACCGAAAGATGCCGTATGAAGGGTATAGAAAAGCAGGATCTTGTTCAAAATCGAGCGCCGGTCTGCTTTGCTAAGCTGTAATTCCTGTAGCTTTTCCATCGGTACGCTGAACAGCGCAATGAACATCAATGCATCCGCTTTATCCATGTAGTAGGGGTGGATGGGCGGTCTGCTGCTGAATGCGCCTTCCTGCAAATCAAAGAAATGTTGGTCATTTCTGCTCTCTGTACTGGGTGCAAATCCCAGATATCGGGTAAGTTTTAATAGAAAAGCGAGGTGAAAATTAATACTGGCATCGGTTGTTTCATCAAACCAGGCGATGCTGCTGTATATAAAATCAAACAGTTGTTCGTCCGTATGTTGCTGTCTGATGCTTTTATAAAGCACTTCGTTCAGGAACATCACGATCGTACTTTTAATAATATCGTAGGGAATGCTGCGGAAAACAGGGGATGGCTGCACTTCTTTGATCCGCTGAATGCCGGTGTTCGCCTTAAAATACACCACCATTTCCAGCAAATGCAAGGGCTGAAGCATGTTCATGTTGACCTTTGCTTTCGCCTTGCGTACGCCATTGATGATGTACGACTGGATCCCGAACTTCTCCGTAAAAACCTGCACCACTACGCCCGTATCGCCATAGAAGGTGGTTTTCAGTACAATTCCGCGAGTTTTATGCAGCATGTGATCCTTTTGAACAAAGATAGTTAATTTGCCTTAACCCAAATTTATCAAGTACTTTTGCGGCAAGAACACATTTTATGAGCGAAGCAAAGGAAGAAAAGAAGAATCTGCATCCAAGGAACAAACACCGTTCACGATATGATTTTGCCGCCCTGGTAAAGGCAGAACCTGCGCTTCGTGACTTCATTCACCTTAATCCATATGGCGATGAGTCTGTAGATTTTGCAGATCCCCGCGCGGTAAAAACCTTAAACGGTGCCTTACTCAAGCACTTCTATGGCATTTCCCACTGGGACATCCCGGAAGGTTATCTTTGTCCGCCGGTACCTGGTCGTGCAGATTACATCCATTACCTGGCAGATTTACTTGCCGAAAGCGACGGGGGTGTTGTGCCAACAGGACGCTCCATCAAAGTACTGGATATTGGAGTAGGCGCAAACTGCATCTATCCAATTGTAGGCCATCAGGAATATGGGTGGACCTTTGTGGGATCTGATGTGGATCGTACAGCCGTAAAAGCTGCGCAAAACATCGTAGCAGCAAATCCGCCATTACAGGCTGCAGTACAAATCAGACTTCAGGAAAACAAAGGTCAGATCTTCAAGGGCATCATTAAAGCAGGGGAGCACTTCAACCTGACCATGTGCAATCCACCCTTCCATGCTTCTGCAGAAGAGGCGGCGGCGGGTTCTGGCCGTAAGCTTCGTAACCTCGGCAAGCAAAGTAAAGTGCTGAACTTCGGCGGGCAGCAGGTGGAGCTGTGGTGTGAAGGCGGCGAACAGGCTTTTGTTCGTAAGATGGTGTTTGAAAGTGCAGAAATCGAGAAAGGAAAGACCTGGTACACCAGCCTTGTTTCTAAAAGCAGTAGCCTGCCCGGTATTTACAATGCACTGGAAAAAACAAAGGCCACTTCGGTGCGTAGCATCGAAATGGCCCAAGGTCAAAAAATAAGCAGGTTTGTGGCCTGGAACTTCGGTATTTAGGCTACCTGTTCCTGATCCTCTGCCATTTTAGAATAAATTCTAAGCTGTTTCTTTAAGATTTGTCTTGCAACATGGATGCGGGTTTTAACCGTTCCAATTGGAATCTTCAATTCATCTGCAATCTCATGGTATTTGTAGCCTTCAAAGTACTTAATGAAAGGCGTATAATATTCTGGTTGAAGTTTCGAAAGTGCTTTGTAGATATCATCCATTACGAATTTACCTTCACTGCCATTCATAGATGCACTAAGGAACAATTTATCGGAAGTCAGATCGTCCGTCACCGTCATGATGCGATCGGTTTTAGAGCTCTTTCTGTAGTTGTTGATGAAGGTATTACGCATGATGGTATATAACCATGCTTTCAGGTTCGTTCCTTCTTTAAACTGACTGGAATAGTTGATGGCCTTTAGCATTGTTTCCTGAAACAGGTCGTTCGCATCATCGGTATCTTTAGTGAATGAGAACGCAAAAGAGAATAAAGAATCTTTATGACTAAAAATGTTTAAGTTGAATGCTTTAGTATCCATTGTTTAATTATTTTGGTTGATAGATAAACAAATAATAACAATAGACATACCAATTTTTTTTATTTTAACTTTATCCCATGAAATATCAAATCACGTATCAGGCGGCCATCGTTATAGCTTCTCAGGTTGAGTCGATCTTTAATGAGCACTTGCGTTTGGCCAAGGATCGTGGGGAGATAGATCTGGCACCATTACCCGAAGCAGGCATCGTGCAAATGATCATCGATGCGGCATTTTGGGCGAGCTTAAGGAAGGAAGAAGGGCACTCGCCAAAGATATCCCTGGCCTTCGTAGCCCCTGCTCAAGCAGGAAATCCCCTTGTTTTCAAACAACCACTGGCACTCACCTCATCGGCGCTGGCCAAGATCGCACCGGGTGTGGAACGGGCTGGTATACACCTTGGTGTATGGCATGAGGATGGCGAAGTTTACATCTGGGGAACAACCACCAGCATTCCCAATTTCTGCTTCGTGGTCGACGTTTCCGAGCCCAGTTTACTTGTGATCAAACACCGCCGCTTTTCTGGTTTTGGCAAGTTTACCAACGTCGCTGTACTAAAAGGAGAGCAAATTAAGATCGTTGATTCCGACAGTGCAACCATGCCAGATACACCACAGTTAGTATTATCGTTACTTGATCTTACCGCACCTTCTTACTGGAATGATGCCGTAAACGTTATGATCCAGCTGGCGGTATCCATGCGGGCCCACCAACGTGGTGGAACATTGCTCGTCGTATCTTCTAAAAATAACAACTGGCTGCACTCCATCATCAAGCCATTCCAGTATGGCGTACAACCGGCATTCTCCGGACTCTCCAAATTATTGAATCAGGACCGGAAGGAAGCGAGTCAGATCTTCTGGCAAACGGCACTCCGCCGTGAGGTCGAACACATGGCTGGCCTTACCGCTGTAGATGGTGCAACCATCGTCAACGAGAACTATGATTTGCTGGCTTTCGGTGCGAAGATTGGCCGTGCCAAGGGTAAAGAGACCGTTGACGACATTATTCTTATTGAGCCGGTATTTGGTGGCGGCGCAGTCGTAATGCCTGCGGCAAAGATTGGCGGTACCCGGCACCTTTCTGCCGCACAGTTCGTGAACGATCAGCACGACGCACTCGCAATGGTTGCCTCCCAGGATGGGCATTATACCATGTTCAGCTGGTCTGCATCCCGCAATATGGTACAGGCACACCGCATTGACACTTTACTGCTTTAACAGCGCGGAAACAACGGAAATTTCAGGGCATAAAAAATCCCGGTGGGTAGCACCGGGATAAAAATCAATTAATGTTTTTCAACTCCTATGAAAATACAATGGCGCCAGTGATAACGGCCAAGAGCATAATCAACATCACAATACGATCTGCAAAAATCCATTGCTGTTTACTTAATGCTTGCTCAATCTTCTCCTCACGATGCCTCGCATAGCTCGGAAAAACAGGATTTAGTTTGATTAACATAGGTAGATGATTAAGATGTACTTATGCAGATACAAAGTGTGCGCCAAAGTACTGTCCACCTGGCAAATAATCCTAAGTTTTAGTTTTTCTAAACAAGCTTAACTAAACTGTTAATGTTGTGCTTTTTATACAAGCAAATTGCCTCCTATTCCGAAGATCCTTTTTCTGCCAGGTTTTTTCTAAGGACACTGTTCTTTTTACCGTATCCAAAATAAATCGCCATACCAAGGGCTAACCAAACCAGCAATCGCAGCCAGGTATCACCAGGTAAAAACAACATCATGCCCAGACAGACCAAAATGCCCAGAATTGGAATGAAAGGCACAAGCGGTACCCGGAATGGTCTCACTGCATCCGGATCTGTCTTTCTCAAGATCAGAATCCCTACACATACCATTAAGAAGGCCAGCAAAGTGCCAATGCTGGTCATCTCCCCAACTACACGCATCGGCACAAGCGCCGCGAAGGTCGCAATGAATGCGCAAAGCAAGATGTTGGATTTATAAGGGGTTTTATATTTGCTGTGTACCTCGGAAAAGACCTTCGGTAGCAAGCCATCGCGACTGATGGAGTAGAACATTCTGGACTGAGCCATTAGATCCACCAGGATCACCGAGGTATAACCCACGAGAATCGCTAAAATCACGGCCTGACTGATCCAGTTTATCGGTGTATTCTGCAAGGCGATTGCCACGGGGGCACCACTGTTTGCAAATTCTTTATAGTTTGCCAATCCGGTAAGCACGTGTGCAAAAACACCGAACAAAACGGTACAAACCAGCAGGGAGCCCAAAATACCAATCGGCAGATCTCTTGCCGGTTTCTTAGTTTCTTGTGCTGAAGCCGCCACAGCATCAAAGCCGATGAACACAAAGAAGACCAGTGCCGCACCACGAAGGATACCAGACCAGCCATATTCACCAAAGGTGCCGGTGTTCTGCGGGATGTAAGGTTGATAGTTCTCCGGATTGATGTACTTCCAGCCCATAGCAATGAAAACCACAACCACACCGACCTTCAGGAACACAATGATGCCGTTCACAATCGCCGAACCTTTTGCACCGCGAATCACCACCATCGTCATGATGATCACAATTAGTGCAGCGGGAATGTTTATCCAGCCGCTCACCACACGGCCATCGGCAAGTTGCGCCGTTTCAAATGGCGACATGGTCAGTTGTGCCGGCAAGTATATGTTAAAGGAAGAAAGGAACTTCGTGAGGTACTGCGACCAGCTTACCGCAACGGTCGCACAGCCAATAGAGTACTCCAAAACCAGATCCCATCCGATGATCCAGGCAAAGAATTCACCCATCGTGGCGTAAGAATAAGTGTAAGCACTTCCGGCGACCGGAATCATAGAAGCAAACTCCGCATAACATAAAGCAGCAAGTCCGCAACCCAATGCCGCAATGAAAAAGTAAATCGTTACCGCAGGACCGGCATAGGTGGCTGCAGCAAGTCCGGTTATGGAAAACAGGCCCGCACCTAAGGTAAGTCCTACCCCGATGAGTATCAGGTTAAAAGGCCCTAAAGAGCGCTTCAGGGAATGTTCGTTGCTCTCGTTTGCTTCAACGAGAATCTGATCTATGGATTTCTTTAGCATAAAGAATATGAAAATAGTCGACAAAAGTAGTCGATGATCACTTATTAACCATATAAAATTCTGTCTAAATTTTATTAAACTGATAATCAAGTACTTGAATTTAACTTTATGGTTGATACAGTACTATGTATTGCATATTACTATACGAAACATATATCTTTGTTATATGATAGCAGAAAATACGCAAACACAAATGCGCAAGGGCATACTCGAATATTGTGTGCTTCTCATAATATCGAAAGGAGAGATCTATGCTTCTGATATTATTGCGGAACTAAAAAAGGCCAAATTGCTGGTGGTGGAGGGAACACTTTACCCCTTACTAACCCGGTTAAAAAACAACGGCTTGTTGAGCTACAACTGGGTGGAGTCTACCTCCGGGCCGCCCAGGAAATATTATCTGCTTACCGCAGAAGGAAAAGAAATCTTAAATAAACTGGACATCACCTGGATGGAGTTGTCTTATGCCATTGAAACCTCAAAACAAACCAAATCATGAAAAAGACGCTCAACATAAATATTGGAAACTCGATCATCCTGATAGAGGAGGACGCTTATGAAATGTTAACGGGCTATTTGAATGAGATCAAATTTCACTTTTCAAAGAATGCCGATCATTTCGAAATTGTAACGGACATTGAAAACCGTATTGCGGAGATGTTCCGGGAGATGCTTTTGCAGCAGCAAAAGCAGGTGATCGGTATCGACGATGTGCAGCTCGTTATTGCGCAGATGGGATCCGTAAAGGATTTTGAAAACGCAGATGAAGCCGAGGGCGGCATCTATGAGGAAACGATTAGTGGGGTGAAGAAGCTTTACCGTGACACGGACGATGCGTATATCGCCGGTGTTTGTTCAGGCCTGGGTCATTATGCAAATATTGAAGCCAAGTGGTTCCGACTGATGTTCCTGGTGTCTTTCTTCTTTGCCGGGTCTGGAATTGTGGTTTACCTGATCATGTGGATTCTGATTCCGCGGGCGGCCACCCGTTCACAGCGGATGTACATGAAAGGGGAGGCGGTAAACCTCCATGGCTTTATCCGTAATTTCGAAGAGGAGCTCGCCGGAAACCAATTGATCAGTCGCTCCAGAGGCTTTTTCGTTGAACTTGCGGAAGCTGTCGGCCGGATTGTACGTACGCTTGGTAAAACCTTCTTCAAGGTCGTTGCCTGGCTTATCATCATCCTGGGCAGCTGCTTCTTCCTGGCCATGCTGGTCGGAATGGCCGTATTCTTAGGCTTTTCGGATGCAAACCCGAACGAATACTTTCCATTGAACATCGTTAACGACGCTTATTTGTCGTCCATGGTCTTCGCCTTCTTCGTTGCCCTGGCCATCCCAATCATTGCTTTAGTGCTTTTCGCCATCCGTGTCGCTTTCAACAGCAGAGCCATCAATCGTACGGTTTCCTTTGGCCTGCTCGTGGTATGGCTTGGCGGTGTGATGCTGAGCATTTTCTACATCACAAAGGTCGCTTCAGAATTTAAAGAAGAAGCCGAATTCTCGCAGGTACGTGAACTGAAGAAGTACGATGCATACACCCTGACACTGGATCGCTCCCGGTTTTTCTCCAGAGCGGATAGCGTAAAATACCAGATCAATTCTGATAAGTACCGCGGTAAAGTGATCCTGAATGATATGGATGATCCATATAACCTGCCTCGAAACGTGCGCTTAAATATTGAGAAGAGTGAAAATGGACTGGTAACACTTACACAAAACAACAGCTCACATGGCAAGACCTTTGAAGCTGCACTGAGCCATGCACAGAATATTCACTATGATTTCAGTCAGCAAGACTCCCTTTTAAACTTTAGTCCATTCCTGCAGCTGAACCGCAATACCAAATGGCGCGATCAGGAGGTGACCTTAACCCTTAAAGTTCCGGTCGGTGTAAAACTGATCTTGAATGAGGAGATGGACCTGTTCAGTTACAGCTTCGATTACTGGTCCTGCGAAGATCATGGCGCACCAAAAGCCTGGGTCATGACAGAAGAAGGCTTGAAATGCACGAAGCCCTAAGCATCACATAACATTAGACCATAAAAAAAGGAAGGCCGCAAGACCTTCCTTTTTTTGTGTAATCAATATCGCTGTGGAGCTGATTATTTTACCGTGTACCTGTAAATAAAGCGGCCAGGATTTCCATTTACATCCAGGCCTTCCACAATGGCCTTATAAGTGCCTTTACCATCGGCATTGTAAAACTCAAAAGAACTTGCGCCAGTCGTTGCATCCGTTACCACTTTCGGGTTCCAGAATATGGTACTTCTTAAATCCAATACATTATAGGTTTTACCAGGCAGGTATTTTGGTGCGTAGAACGAACGTTCTTTGCTGAAGCCTTTAGGATTAAACTTAAGCATATTGCTTTCCGGTAGCATCTTTTTAAGATCCGCAATGCTCATCTTGGTTTTTTCCACTTTCTTCATGTTAATGGAAATTACACCATTGGTGCCGTAGGTTCTGCTAACTGTACCAATCTCATCTTTAAGGAAGATCTCAATGGATTCAATTTCGGGCACATTTGCACCATTGATGGAGAATAGGTCTACAGGTGTACCGGCCATAAATACTGCAACCGGCACCCGTCTGCCCGCATTATAGTCGCGGGTAATGTAGAAGTTGTTTTCATAGAAGGTAAGACCGGTAGCCATCGTCTTCAGACAGCCGATCAGATCCCGGCAATTACCCAGGCGATCACCATCAATCTGATGGTCGGCCACCATACTCAGCGTTGTTAAAGCAGAATAATCATTGTGGGTAATCTTCTTTACAGGTGCACCTTTAATAACGACCTCTTTCAGGTTGTTCAGAAAACGATACTGGCGCTTGCTGTTTGCCAGGTAGTTGTTTAACGTACTGTCGATATTTTGCACTTCATCCGGGCGCTGCATGCCTTTAACGATCGCAGCCCCTGGCGACTGGTCAAGCATGATCATCATGTTGCTGGAGTTCGTGTTATACTTCGCACTGATCACCACTTCAGACGAATCCGGAATGTTCAGATTTTTAAAAGTGAAAAGTCCGGATGGGCTGGTCAGGATCTCCTGTGAGATCGGCTTGTTCGTCACCATCAACCGTAGCGCACCTTTTTTCACTGGCATACCGGTGCGGTCGCGCAGTGTACCAGTGATGTCCATGCCTTGCTCGGGATAGAAAGAGATCGGGTTATATTTATTTGCAAGAATATCCTTGTACACAAATCTGCGATAGCCCTGTGTAAGTAAAAGAATATCCAGATCGGCCATTTTCTTGTCGTTCGGCTTGTTGAAATAGTAGTTCGGTTTCTCAATGTAGCCTTGCAGGTCTGATGTCAAAAGTAATGAACTCAGAATAGTGGTTTCCGAGTCATCATTGAATGGCACCTTCTGTTCATCAATAACAGTTACGGAGAAGTCGCCCGCGATTTTCTTCGTCGAGTCCTGCGCCGTCACCGTCATCTTAACCTTCTGCTTTGGCTTGTAGCTGGCCAGGTCGGTGCTGATCTTCAGGTTCAGCGCATTTTTATGCAATATAAAAGCAAGTCGCTCTGAAACCGGCTCCCCAACAGCGGAGAACAGCGTGAGCTGCACGATGCCTGAAGGGAATTTATCTTTGGGGATTTTAGCCGAAGTAACCTGATTTTGCAACATCGTCTGTGCCGCATAATACACCACATTGTTGTGCTGGGCAACCAGGAACAGGGGTTTCCCTTTATTCGCCTCGAAGTAAGGTTCGTTTGCAACGATTTTAACGTTAATCACATCGGCAAGGCTGTTCGTTACCTGCAGGTTTAGTCCCGATGCTTTTGCTGCGGGAATCTGGTATTCCTGTTTGGTGCCGTCTTTAAAGGTGATGTTGGCTTTGTATGTTTTTGAAGGTTCCGGGTTCAGGTAAAAGGCACCCATGCCCAGGTGACTGGAGCTGATCGCGGTAACCTGGTTGCCATCGTTATCGGTTACGTTACCGGTATAATCAATGCCGAGGCCATTTGGCTGAACGGCTTTAATGGCCACCTGACTTGGTAGGCCAACGTAGAGGTCGCCGCCTTCCGGGAAGAACTGCAGGTCATTGCGGCCAACTTGTGGCTTAATGTTGAAACTTGAGCTGAGCACTTCTTTATCGGCCAGCACCAGGTCGGTGAGCAGCTCACCATTCTTTATGAAATTGTCTTTTTTACTGCTGACTTCCACATTCAGGAAACCATTCTGATCGGTGGTGCCGCGGCCTTTAGCCACGATGTCGTATGAAGAAACCATCCGCCAGTTTACCACCTTGTTGCTCAAAGGTACTTTTTCGGCATTCCGGAACTGAACCCGGGCAGTGATGGTCTGCGCTTTGTCGTTATGGGTGGTGTTGTATTTAATGTTGGTATAAAGCTTCTTGTCAATCGCATCACCTACAGGGATGGTTTTCGTGAAGTAGTATTCCTGTGGGAAGTTTAACATCCAGACGGTGTACGCCTTAATGTAGTAGTTGCCCTGTTTGAACAAGTCCATATTCAGGGGGATATGTCCCGTTGCAACGCTGTTGGTCACGGGCAACTTCAATGCAGTAACCAGGGAATCCCGGTCGTTGATCACGTCGACGTAAACGATCTTACTCAACTGTGAACCCAGGTTCTGCTCAGAGGTAAGATATGCCTTGAACCAGATGGTATCTGCAACGCTGTAGTAGGGTTTATCGAAGTGCAGATAGACCTTTTCTATGGGTTGCGTTTGGGAAAGTCGCTTGGTTTTCTCTAGGATGTTTTGCAGTACAGCGGTGTCTTGTTGTGCTTTAGCGGAAAAATGTAAGCCCAGAGAAAGAACAAAGAGGGCCAATACAATTTTGATATACTTCATGGATTCGTTTTAACCTTTTAATCTGGCTAATATATTGATTTATAAAAGGTGTAGCCTTATATGCAGGTGTAGTTTAACAAAATTTGACATTTCTAAATGGCGGAAATTCCCGTTTTTTTTCTCTATTGTCCGCAACGTTATACAAAAGGTGACACTTTGAAACTATTGTTTAATGCTGCCGTAGTATTTGGTAACTTTAATAGGTAAATAACTAAATATCAATGATGTATGAGGGTTTGTAAGTCCGTTTCACTGCTGGCAGGGCTGTTGGCTGTGATTTTCGTTTCCTGTGAAAAGAAGGCAGAAAACTTCGAAAAAGTGTCTGAAGGCAAGCTTCAGCAAGTAACTGACAGGGTTTATCCGCTGGATGGAAATGAGTTATCCAATCCGATCTTGCCAAAGCGAAAGCTGCCGCGGGCAATTTTGACCAGAGGCGCTTTGGATCGTAACCTCAAAGTTAAACTTATAGATTCTGTGTGCGAGGAATACACCAGTCAAACCACCAAGCTGAACATCTCCGGACTGGAAGCGGGCAAGTACGTTACCAGGATTGAAGACAGCCAGTTTCGCATCAGTACGGACAATGAAGAATACAAAGATGGATTTGTTAAGCTAACAAGCGGTCCTTCAGGCTGGTGGCCACACTGGAACTACAGCCCTTACACTGAATCTGAATATCCCGAGGTGCTCTTCGTGCAAAGCGAAGCTGGTAACGGACTTTATGTTTTCCACATGTACTTCAACAAGCCTTTAAAGATGTTCGGGTTCGAGATTGCGCCAAATACACCTGGCCCGGATCATGAAGTGACAGTGTTCTACCAGGAAGGTGATTACTACCGGTCTGAAACCTTGTTTTCATTGAAGCAAACCGTCAGTACGCCCTCAGGCGCCAGATTGCTTGCTGTGAAATCCGAAGGTGAATTCTGGATGGTGACCGTGAGTATGAATTATCCGCCATCGGCAACTGCTGGTTTTGCAATTACAAACATCCGGTATGCACTGGCAGATTAGACGTGAGCCAGCTATTTTAAGGTGAGGTTTACAAAGGCTGAGCAGTTCATACTGGGAATAAGGTTGTGACAGATTTGTGCTTGTTCGGCATATCTTCTCGGACGCCTTCCCGGAATATTTTACAGGTCGTTCACGATTATAACCAATTTATAATTAAGCAGTAACTGCGTTATTCAATGCTTTAGTTTTGCGATTCATCTAAATTAAAGCATCAAAATGAAAGCACTTTACTTAAAAAGTTTGGTGGCGGCTGCATTGGCAGTAACGCTCTCCTCCTGCGAAAAAAAAGCAGAAAACATCGAGAATTTATCCCAATTAAAAACGCAGGTATCCGGCATTGTTTACCCTATTGAAGGTGTAGACCAGTCCACCAACATTCTTCCAAAAAGGAAGCTTCCAAGAGCGGTGTTAACAAAGGGCTATGGCGAGTACCAAAAGATTAAAGTAAAAGTAATCGACACGGTTTGTGATGAATACATACTGGGGACGAAAAAAGTAGACTTTTCTGGTTTGAAAGAAGGTAAGTATGTCACCAGTTTTGGAACTAATGAGTTCAAAATCCTTACTGATCCAGACTTTATAAGGAGAGGTGTTGTAAAGTTGAGTAATGGTCCAAAAGGTTGGTGGACACACTGGAACTATAGCCCATATACGGAGTCTGAGTATCCAGTTGTGTTATTTGCGAAGGATCGCAACGGGAATACAGTGGATGCAATTGACCTATCCTTTCTTCAGAGCCTTAAAATGTTTGGTTTCGAAATAGCGCCAAATACAACTGGTAGGGACGTGAAGATCATAGTTGAGTTTAAGGAATCTTCAACATATCGTTCCCCAACGATGTTTGAAGTAGAACAAACGATTAGTTCTCCATCAGGCGCAAGACTTATTGCTGTAAAATCTGATCGTTCATTTGAAATGGCAAGTGTTAAGATTGTTTATGATCGTGATGTGAAGTCTACTGGCTTGGCCATTACAAACATTAGATATGGGATAGCCAATTAAGCGATACAGCTTAAGGTTATCGGAAAACAAGTTTACAACAGCTGCATAGAAAACCATGATCATCCACACAGCAATCGCACACAAAGCGCACATTTACGTGGGTCTGGTGTGCGTTTGGTCTGGGTTTGCTGTGCGTTTGGTCTGCGTTTAACCCGAAGCCATTCCCTTTACAGGGTATCCGTGAAATAGCTATACAAAACAAAAGCCTGTCATCATTAACTGAGACAGGCTTTTTTATGATATGCTATTGATTATGATTACTTATCTAACGTAATCACGAAGTTCTCCATTGGCTTACGCACTTTCTTCAGGTTAAACAACCAATCTCCAGCAGCATCACGGTACCCTAAAGGCAAGATGGTGGTACTTTTCAGGTTGTATTTTCCTAGTCCAAGTAAAACATCCAGTTTTTCGTTGTCGAAGCCTTCCATCGGTGTCGCATCTACTTCCAGTTCGGCGGCTTGTGCAATCGCCATTCCGAAAGCAATGTATGCTTGCTTCGCGGCGTGGTGGTGGTTTTCTGTAGCCGTTTTGTTCAGGTACACTTCCAATAAAGATTGTACATAGTTTTCTGTTGCCGAGTCCGGCACACCACGTTCCGCATTCATTCTTGAGTATACCGTTCTGATGCGTTCTTCCGTATAGTTATCCCACGCTGCAAAAACGAGTAAATGTGAGCAATCGTTTATTTGCGACTGGTTGTTGGCAATGGTTGCGATTTCTGCTCTAAGGGCAGGATCTGTAATTACCAATACATTAAAAGGCTGTAATCCGGATGAAGTCGGGGCAAGGCGTGCTGCTTCTACAATTCGGTTAACCTTATCTTCAGATACAGCTTCTCCGTTCATTTTTTTTGTGGCATAACGCCAGTTTAACGCTTCTATTAAGTTCATATATGCTTATTGTCTGTTATTGTGATGGGTGGCAAAATTAAAAAGTAATACGAAGTAAGTACTGGAGTTTGTGAAGGTTGACTTTCAAATGATATGTAAAATATTGTTAAAAATGTGAAAGTAAAATTGTTACTTTGCTATGCATGCATACATAATTGTTACTTGCAAAAACTTAACGTACCTTAATTATGAAAAAAATTCTACTAGGTTTATTGACCGTATTACCCTTTTGGGGATTCTCTCAATCCTTTCAGGTAAATCTTCAGGGGCAAAAGCAAATTGCTATGGCTGGAGCCGGAACGGGGCTTGCCATAGATGAGGCATCTGTATTTTTTAACCCGGGTGCAGTTTCTTTCCTGGAGCAAAATGGTGTTCAGGGTGGTGTGAGTGGACTGTATCTTAAAACCGCATTCCGCGAAACCGGATCCAACATCACAGAGTACAACAAAGACAAAATTGCGCCGCCATTTCAGGTTTATGCCGTATGGGGTGCGCCACAAAGCAATCTTAAATTCGGATTGGGTGTGTACACGCCATTTGGTGGTGCCATGCACTGGGATGAGGACTGGTCTGGAAAATATGCGGTGACTTCCCTGGATCTTCAGGCGATTTACATTCAGCCAACAGCGAGTTATAAAATTACTGACAACATTGGTATTGGTGCCGGACTGGTATATGCGCTTGGAAAAGTGGATTTAAGACGTGCTGTTCCCGTATTCTTAAATAACGGTCAGGCAAGTACGGCGCAACTAAAAGGAAGCTCTGCCGACCTGGGTTGGAATGCTGGTATTTATATTAAAGATCTTTTTGGTGGTTTATCGGTGGGTATTACGCACCGTTCACAGGTAACTGCGAAAGTAACGGATGGCGACGCAATTTTCGTTGTGCCAGAAGTTTTGGCTTCCGGGTTCCCAACAAAGTTTAACGCAGAACTTCCATTGCCTGCAACGACCAGTATTGGTTTTGGTTACAGCGTTTCTCCAAGCACCACATTAGCGCTTGATGTAAACTGGGTAGCATGGAACAAATACAAGGCACTTGCTTTTGATTACAACAACAACGAGCGGATTGAAAATACCAACTCGCCACGTAACTACAAAGATGCTGGTGCAATCCGTTTGGGTGTGCAACACCAGTACAACGAGCAATTTACCGTTAGAGCAGGTGCTGGATATGCAATCACACCGGTTAAAGATGGTTATGTAACACCAGAAGTGCCAGATGCAAATCGTGTTATCCTGAGTGCAGGTTTCGGTTACCAGCCGACTGAAAAGTTCTCCATAGATTTCTCATTCTTATATGAAAATGTAAAATCAAGAACGCAAACCAACATTGAAACTGGTTTAGCAGGCGAATTCAAAACTGCAGTATACATTCCTGGTTTATCTGTTTCTTACAAATTCTAATCGTTCTCATACAATGAAAAACATGATGAAAAAAAATTACGTAGCCAAAAGCCTATTGGCGTTGGTTGCTGCCGGAGCGATCGCTTCCTGCAAACCGAGCTTACAAGAAAATTCACCTAGTAATGGCCAGGCAGATTTCAGCCGCTACGTTGCTGTTGGAAACTCCCTCACTGCTGGTTACGCTGACGGCGGATTATACCTGGAAGGACAGCAGAACTCTTTCCCTGAAATCCTGGCTAAGCAGTTCAAAGCTGTTGGTGGTGGTGAGTTTAATTCCCCGTTCTTTGCTGAAGCACAGGCAAATGGTTCTGGTTATGCGCAGCTGAGCGGTTTTACAGCGACAGGAACACCTGTTACTTCTACCGTAACCACAAACCTCGCTTATGTAGCACCTGGAAGATTCGCTAAGTACGAAGGTACTTTCAATAACTTCGGTATGCCGGAAATGAAAGTCGCATTCCTGGAGTCTAACGGTTATGCCGCAAACAACCCATTCTTCGCACGTATTCTTGGTTCTTCATCTGCAAACAGCACCTATATGGACGTGGTAGAAGCAGCCATGAATGATCAGAAAGCAACTTTCTTTAGCTTTTGGGAAGGGCAGACAGACGTGCTTGGCTTTGCGTATACCGGCGGTTCACAAACCTTAACACCAGTAACGCAATTCGAGACGATTTATAACAGAAGTGTGAACAAGCTGATCGGTACTGCGAAGCGAAAAGGTGTTTTAGGTACCATAGGTGATGTATTGGGTTTACCATACTTCAATGTGGTTACTGTAAAAGCACTTCAGGCTGCGATTGGTCAACCAGTTACGTTCTATGTTAGAACTGGAACAAACACCGTTGTACCTGCAGATTCTACATTCAAATTTACTTTGCCTTTAAGTTCAGCAGGCCTGATTGGTGTGCCAGATGCGCAAAAAAGACCTTATGGCTTGCACCCAGGAAATCCAATTGCCAGCAACTGGGTACTTGATCCAACGGAGCAGGCGCTAATCAGAACACGTACCAATGAGTACAATGCGAAGATTAAAGAAATTGCTTCCCGGAATGACCTTGCACTGGTTGACATCGATGATTTAATGAGACAGTTTGCGACGCCGAAAATGGTGAATGGTGCTGAACTTAGCACAGCGTTTATCACTGGAAATATCTTCTCTTTAGATGGTATTCACCCGACGCCACTTGGAAACGCGTTGACTGCAAATGCATTCATCAAAGCGATCAATCAGCATTACAATGCAAATGTGCCAATTGTTAATGTTGCACATTACAGGGGTGTAAAATTCCCTGGAGCAGCTGCGAAATAAGCTTTAGCTTAAACAGCATATAAATGAATAAAGCCCTGTTGGAACTTCCGACAGGGCTTTATTCATTTAAGTAACTTTGTTGTTTAGGCTGTTCGTCCAGCTGCGTAACACAGCATTCCGCTTACTTCTTCAATTGTGCTTTGAATACCTTTTCCAGCTTTTCCAACTTCGGTTGGATCACCAGTCGGCAGTAAGGCTCATTCTTGTTTTTGTTGAAGTAGTTCTGGTGGTAAGGTTCTGCAACATAGAATTTCTGTGCTGCGGTAACTTCAGTAACCACTGGTTTTCCATAAGCATTGGACTTGTTTAGGGCAGCTTTGTATTTGGCTGCAATATCCCGCTGTGTGGCATCATGGTAGAATACTACGGAGCGGTACTGGGTGCCAACATCTGCGCCCTGTCTGTTCAGGGTTGTTGGATCATGGCTTTTCCAGAACACGGCAAGTAGTGCTTCGTAGCTGATCTTTGCAGGATTGAAGGTGATTTCGGTTACTTCCGCATGGCCCGTTGTTCCGGTACAAACATCTTCGTAGCTCGGGTTGGGAACATCGCCACCTTCATAACCCGACTTGATGCTAACCACACCATCTAATCGCTGGAACAAGGCTTCTGTACACCAGAAGCAGCCCATGCCGAAAGTTGCTTTTTGGAGCTTCGGTTGTTGTGCATTGGCGGTCCCGAATGAAATCAGTAAGAGTACTAGGAATGAAAGATATCTCATAATTTGTGTGCGGGCATTTTGTTCACCCATATCAAAGTTACGTATCCCGGCGGCCTGGAGTTTTGCAAAAGCTGCCGAAGCCTTAAACATGACACAATGTTGATTGAATTCGTTTTTAACCTGGAATGTTAATAACTTAAAGTATTTAATTTCAAATGTTTGATGGGTTGTAAAATGAAGTATTAACATTTCCGCCTATTGTTTTATAATTTTGACACACATTACTAACAAAGTAAAATTATGTCTACACCGTATATCCCATGCCTGGACCTTGGTTCTTATATCAATGGTACCGAAGCACAGCGTAAAACCTTCTCCGATGAGCTTGGTCGCGCATTCAATGATTCCGGTTTTGTAACCATCACCAACCATGGTGTAAGTCAGGAGTTGATTGATCAACTGTATGAAAACATCAAAGCGGCATTTTCATTAACGCCGGAACAGAAAAGTCAATACGAAAAGCCCGAATTGGCAGGTCAGCGTGGTTACACCAGTCCTGGTAAAGAAACCGCGAAAGGTGCAAAGACCGCGGATTTGAAAGAGTTCTGGCAGATCGGACAAGAAGTTACGGACGGTGATCCGATCAAAGAAAGGTATCCGGATAATGTTATTTTGAAAGAAGTACCTGAATTTAACCGCGTAACGGGTGATATTTATAGAAAGCTTGAAGAGAACGGTAAGCACCTGTTAAGAGCAATTGCTACGTACCTTGGCTTGGACACTAACTACTTCGATCAGCATGTACACAACGGTAATTCAATTTTAAGGGGTATTCACTACTTTCCGATTGAAAACCCGGAGGCCATTGCTGCAGACGCGGTTCGTGCAGGTGCACATGAGGATATTAACCTGATTACCTTGCTGATTGGTGCGAGTGCAGATGGACTTGAAGTGCTGACCCGCAGTAATGAGTGGTTGCCGATTAAAGCACACCATTCTGACATCGTGGTAAACGTAGGGGATATGCTTCAGCGTTTAACAAATAACAAATTGAAATCTACTACCCACCGCGTGGTTAACCCACCAAGGGAATTGATGAAGACTTCAAGGTACTCTGTGCCTTTCTTCCTGCACCCGCGTTCGGATATGGATTTAACTTGTCTGGATTCTTGTATCGATGAGGCGCATCCAAAAGCTTTCAGTGATATGACGGCTGGAGAATATCTTGATGAGCGCTTGAGAGAGATCGGCTTGAAGAAATAAATGTAAACACGTTTGAAGTTCAGCTTCATAAAAAAGACCAGCAGGGTAATCTTGCTGGTCTTTTTTGTTGGGATATGTGTTGGTCTATTTTTTGGTTTGTTAGAAATATCGGTTTGATTAAGTTTGTTTGTTTAAAACGAGGGGCATTGAGCATATTTCGATTAACTCATGGCTATTACTTCAACATCGTTGGACTGTAAGCTGGAACTTGGTACATTATGTGTGGCAAAATATTTATATCATGAGCGATACTATGACGACGATAACTGCAAATGTGCCAGATGAGTTAAGCGATAAGCTGAAGCAATTCATTGAAGAACTCGGTGGAGAGATTTTAGTGGAGACAACATCTTCTTTAAAGGAAGTTGTGTTAGCGGAGCTAGAGGAAGGACTTTCAGAAGCTAGGAATATTCAAGAGGGGAAGAAAGCGGGAATGTCGTTAGCTGCGTTCCTGAAAGATGAATAAAGTAATACTTACGGAAGTGTTTAGACGTAAGGCAAAGCCACTTTTAAAGAAATACCGATTACTTCGCGAAAGCCTGCTTATTTTAGACGCGAAAAGTAAGGTTTTGCCTAACTTCCGCTTGCTCCATTGACTTCAATGGACAGCACTTGTTATTTGGTTTACCGGGGATTGATTTTATAACCGATGCTTTTGCGTTCCGGCTTAGGCTGGTCTTTTTTCTCCAGCAGTTCATCCAAGTATTGGAATACCACTTCCATGTTCTTGTCCTGGTTATCCAGTTTCTTTTTGATTTTTTCTACTTCCAGGCGAATTTCGGTATGCTCGCTTAACATCTGCCTGATGCGGGTAAAGGTTCTGATGATCTGTATATTTACCTCTATAGCTGTTTCGCTGTTGAGCACGCTTGACAGCATCGCCACGCCCTGTTCAGTAAAGACATTTGGTGGCTTCCTTAAGCCCATCTTCTCTTTATTGGATATCACATTCTGTGATTTCCAATTCGATAGTTCCTCACTGGTCATCTGGAACATAAAGTCAGCAGGAAAGCGTTTTTCATTCCGTTTTATCGCTTGGTTCAACACACGGGTTTCCACTCCGTACATTGCTGCAAGGTCTCTGTCAAGCATTACTTTATGACCCCTAATCAGGTATATTTTATTGATGATGGTTTCTTCGGATACGACTATGGTCTTGCTCATGCATAAATATATTTATTATTACCTATTCAATGGGTGATGCTTGTTCAGGGTTTCTTTCAGATCCTCAAGGTTACTGGTCTGGTAACTATCGTCTGGCCACACTCCTCCGGGATCCGTAGTCTCATTGGGTTATTAAATGCATATGTATACGGTGAACATCTTCTGCCTTTCTCCGCCAGCGGATCAATCACACTCCACCTCCCAATTACCGGATCATAGAACCTTGCCAGCAAATCTTGCTGTTTTTTTTAATTTATGTTTTAGTGTTATTTATCGATTGCTTTATTGATGACATCCTGGATCCTGCCGCGAACGGAGAGTTTTGAAAGTTGGTCCGATACTGAAGGATGTACCCGGTTAGAAAGGAACACATAAACTAAACCTCTGGCCGGGTCGACCCAAACACAGGTTCCAGTGTAGCCGGTATGACCGTAAGTCATGTTAGAAGCCGTTTCTGAAGGGTACTTTTTGGTCAAGTCTGGATCCCATCTGTCGAAGCCCAAGCCCCTGCGACTAACCGATGATTGTTTTGCGGTAAACATGTTTACCGTTTCTGGTTTGAAGTACGCTATTCCACCGTAAGTACCTTTGTTCAATAACATCTGGTACAGGATAGCGACATCATTCGCGCTTGCAAACAGTCCGGCATGGCCGGAAACACCACCAACCATTGCTGCACCCTGGTCATGTACATAACCATTGAGCAAGGTTTTGCGGAAGTAGGTGTCGTTCTCTGTAGGTACGATCTGATCTCTGGAGAAGCGGTTTCTTGGTAGGAAACCAGCAGTTTGCATGCCTAGCGGCTCATAAAATTCCTTAGCGACGTATTCGTTCAGTGGTTTGCCACTCAGGCGTTCCACCATGTCTTTCATTACGTACATGCTGATGTCGCTGTACACATACTTGCCACGTGTTTTGATTGGTGAATTCAACATTTGTGGCCACATGATGTCTTCAAAGTAGTTTTTGCGCATGTAATAACCATCCGCTACTTTGGTGGGGAAGGCTTCAGATGAATCTGCACTGTGGTCAGACGCCTTTAACGCATTGTAAAATGGGATGAAGGGAATGAAGCCGGCCTGGTGCAGCATCACTTCACGCACGTTGATGTTGTTCATCGGACTGATCCGTGCACGCGGGATGTATGCACCTACATTGGTATCCAGGTTCATTTTCTGCTGTTCAACCAGGCGCATCACGGCAGGGGTAGTCGCCGAAGTTTTGGTTATGGAAGCCAGGTCGAAGATGTCGGTTACCTTTTCCGCAGGCCCATCTGTATAGGTGTGCTTGCCGTATGCTCTGTTAAAGATCACTTTACCATCTTTCGCCACCAGCACAACCATACCCGGTGCGGCTTTTCCACGGATTGCTTCTGCTGCGATCTTGTCGATTTCCCTAAGGTCATCAGCATTCACACCGGCATCTTCTGGTAACGTATATTTAAGTCGGGTTGCGGTGGTGTTAAAGCCTGAACCAAGGGTGTATTTAGCAGAGTATGCTACTTTTAACCGCCCTGTTGCAGGAATGCCTCCGAAGATGATCTGCGGTACCAGTGCTGCTGCTTCTGGATCCAGTGCTGGTGTCCATACGATTGGCGCGTCCAGCATATCGAAGGAAGCTAATGCATTGCCATTGCCGAAAAGTGCAACGATGACCTGCTTGCTTTTTGCCAGCGTGTTGATGAAGTTAATATATCTGTCATTGTTGCTTTCTGTTGCGGCAAGCGATACCACAACGGTATTGTAGTACTTCAGGTCGTCCTCCAGAAAGTTTAAGTCGCGCTGGTCCTTGTAAGCAGCAGCATCGAATGCTGTCACTTTGCTGTATTTGTTCAGCATGCTGTCGATAACCTGCTGCTGCGGCAGTCCCAGGTTTACGGAGGCGATCTGCTTTTTGTCCAGCGACTTCAGTGGTATGATCTGATCGTGGTTGTTCAGCAGTACAGTACTGTTGATGATGTTATTGATGGCCGTTAAACGTTGCTGATTGGTTTTGTGATCCTGTGCGCAGGCGTTAAATGTGGTTAGTGCTAGAATGGATAATAAGAAGATGTTCAGGATCTTATTTTTTCTCATATACTTTTTCTCCGTTGATATAGGTTTTTAATACTTGTGTGTTCAGGATTTTAGCGTCATCATTGCTCATGATGTCGTGATCCAGGATGATGAAGTCGGCGAATTTGCCTTCTTCAAGACTGCCTTTTTCTTTTTCTTCAAAGTTTGCTTTCGCTGCCCAGATGGTCATGCCGCGAAGCGCTTCCTCTTTGGTTAATGCATTCTCCATCTGGAAGCCCCCAGCAGGGTAGTTGGCGGCGTCTTTTCTGGCAGTTGCCGCATAGAAGGTGAAAAGCGGATTGATTTGCTCTACCGGGAAGTCCGTGCCCAATGGCAACCAGCCGTTCTGTTTAAGCAGCTGCTTGTAAGCGTATGCGCCTTTAACACGTTCATTGCCCAGGCGTTCTGCAGCCCAGTACATGTCTGACGTGGCATGTGTCGGTTGTACGGAGGGTACGATCTTCGCTTTGCCGAACAATGCGAAATCCTCTGGCGCAACCACTTGTGCGTGTTCGATGCGCCATCTGGCATCGTTGGTGCCACCAAGCACCTTATTATAGATTTTCAGGATGGCACGGTTGGCTGAATCGCCGATGGCATGTGTACACATCTGGAACTTGTTGCGCGCAATCTTTTTAGCCATCTCTTCGAAGTGCTCAGGTTTACTTAGCAGGAAGCCCTGTTTGCCAGGCATATCGCTGTAAGGATGCAGCAGGCAGGCACCTCTGGATCCCAGGGCGCCATCAGCATAAACTTTGAAAGAACGTACATTCAGCCTGTCGGTCTTTACGGCACCGCGTTTAAACAGGTAGTCGTAGTTCTCCTTCTTATCAGACAGCATGAGGTATAAACGCATTTTCAGCTTGTTTGATGCCTGCAGGCCTTCAATAAATTCGACCAAGGGTGCATCTACACCACAGTCGTCTATGGTCGTTAAGCCTGCGGCAAAGCAGTTCTTTTGTGCATCAAGCAGGATCTTTTCCTGTTGTTCGGCTGTTGCTGCGGGTATTTTTGAGCTGACCAGATCTACGGCATTATCGATCAGTAAGCCGGTAAGTTTCCCGTTTTTAGCAACAATATCGCCACCGGTAAGTTCATAGCTGGCTTTGATGCCTGCAGCGTCCAGTGCTTTTTGGTTGGCAATGGCGGCATGGCCATCGATGCGGGTAAGTAGTACTGGCTGATTAGGGAAAAGCTTGTCGAGTGCAGCTTTGTCGGGGAACGTCTTATCGGACCAGTCGTTCTGGTCCCAACCGCGGCCGATGAGCCAGCCTTCGGGATGATCTTTTGCGAAGGCTTCGAGCTTAGCGCAAACTTCTGCCCAGCTTTTGGTGCCGGTCAGGTTGGCGCTTTGCAGACTTTCGCCGTAGCCATAGAAGTGTGCGTGGGCATCAATAAAGCCCGGGTAAACAGCCTTGCCACCGGCATCTATGCGCTCTGGGGCATCGTAGACCTTTTCGATATCGGCATTGCTGCCCAGTTCGATGATTTTGCCATCCTTAACGGCAAAGGCTTCCACGGTATCGAACTTATCGTTGACGGTATAAACCTTTGCATTGTAGACAATCAGGTCGGCTTTTTTGCCCATGCAGCTGAAAAGAAGCATGCTACAAAGCAGCAGTGTAGCGTTAAGTTTGTTCATGTTGTTAAAGGTATAAAAAGCTTGTACGGCCTGGGTCATATAACACCTATTATAGAAAAGAAGTTACAGTTAAGGCTAATAATCGCTAAATTAGCGACTTTACCGGAGATTTAAATGTCAGATATAATACAACTCCTACCCGATAGTGTAGCCAACCAGATCGCTGCCGGGGAAGTGGTTCAAAGACCCGCATCGGCAGTGAAGGAATTGCTGGAGAATGCCATAGATGCAGGGGCGAATAAAGTACAATTAATCCTTAAAGACGCAGGAAAAGCATTAATCCAGGTGATTGATAATGGCTGCGGCATGAGTGTTACCGATGCACGTATGTGTTTTGAACGCCATGCAACTTCTAAGGTGCGCAAAGCGGCGGATCTTTTCGCGATCCGGACCATGGGTTTCCGCGGCGAAGCTATGGCTTCTATTGCCGCCATTTCTCAGGTGGAAATGAAAACCCGCCGTCATGAGGATGAAATTGGCACCATGATCGAGATTGAAGGAGCAACCTTCATTAAGCAGGAGCCTTGCGCAACACCTGCCGGAACCAGCATTTGCATCAAGAATCTTTTCTACAATACCCCGGCACGAAGAAACTTCCTCAGGAGCAATCCCGCAGAGATGCGTCACATCATCGACGAGTTTCAGAGGATCTCCATGGCCAACCCACATATCGCTTTCAGCTTACACAATGACGGACTGGAAGTGTACCGCCTGCCGGCTTCCGGCTTAAAGCAGCGCATTGTGCATTTGCTGGGAAATAATTATAACGAGCGACTGATTCCCGTGGAGGAAGAAACCTCCATCATCAACCTGAAAGGTTTTATCGGTAAGCCGCAGTTTGCGAAGAAGACCAGGGGTGAGCAGTTCTTTTTTGTGAATAACCGCTTTATCAAAGACGGTTATCTGAACCACGCGGTGACCAAGGCTTACGAAGAATTGCTTACCGAAGAGAATTTTCCTTTGTATGTGTTGTTCATTGACATTGATCCGGCAAAGATTGATGTGAACGTGCATCCTACAAAAACAGAGATCAAATACCTGGAAGAAAAGTCCATTTACGCGATCATGCACTCGGCGGTTAAACGTTCTTTGGGGCGCTTCAACATCAGTCCGAGTATAGACTTCGATCAGGAGACCGGTTTCAGCAGCATGATCAGCTTGAAAAAGCCGGAAGATATTGTACCGCCAACCATCAACTTCAATCCGGATTTCAATCCTTTTGGAGAGAGCAAAAGCACCTCACGAGAGTATGCGTACCAGAATGCTAATGAATACAAAGCTGCACCAGTTAGCAAAAACTGGGGTTCATTATATGAGATTGTAAAACACCAGCCAGAGGAACAATCGACCTTGGAGCTTGCACCCGAAGGGGAGGATGAGCAACTTGCACCCGTGCAGAAGCAACTGATGCAGGTGCATAATAAATACATCATGTCCCAGATTAAGTCGGGCATTATGGTGATTGATCAGCAGGCTGCCCATGAGCGTATTCTGTATGAGCGTTTCCTGCTGCACCTGGAAGACCGTAAAGGGGCCTCACAGCAGAGTCTGTTTCCGCAGACGGTAACTTTAAGTCCGAACGACTTTGAGCTTGCAAAAAGCTTGTTGGATGACATTAAGAGCCTCGGTTTTGAAGTTCGCGAGTTTGGGAAGAACACGCTGGTTATTGAAGGCATTCCGGTAGACCTTGGCAGCAACACTTTTAACGAGACCCAGCTGTTTGAACATCTAATTGAAGGTTTTAAAAACTCACAGCAGGAATTGAAGTTAGATAAAAGGGATGCACTGGCCAGAAGTATGGCCAGGAACAGCTCGATAAAAAGTGGTGTTTCGCTTGCGCAGGAAGAGATGAATACTTTGATTGAGCAATTGTTTGCCTGCAAGACCCCTAACTACAGCATCAGCGGTAAGCCAGTGATTCAGACCATTGGACTGACCGAGATAGATAAAAAATTTGACCGATAAACATGAACAATATCCAGATCCCACCAGTAGTTAAGAACCTGCTGATCATAAACATTCTTTTCTTTGTTGCGACCTGGGTTATGCAATCCAAAGGCATTGACCTGGCATTTTATCTAGGTGCTTTCTACTTTGATTCGCCACTATTTAAAATTTGGCAGCCGATAAGCTATATGTTTATGCATGGTGGCTTTACGCACATTCTGTTCAATATGTTTGCTTTATACATGTTTGGAAGTGTGCTGGAGAACCGTTGGGGGCCGAAGAAGTTCCTGAACTTTTACCTGATTACGGGTTTGGGTGCACTGGCATTACAGCTTCTGGTGCAGTCGATAGAGGTTTATAACATTACTGGCTCCATTGTGAATCATGGCGCGGTGACCATAGACCTTGCAGAAGGTATGGCGGGCACCAACCTGACTGGGCTTACGCGTGAGCAGAGTCAGACGCTACTGGGCATTTACATTGGCCCAATGGTGGGCGCTTCCGGTGCGATCTTCGGCTTGCTCGTTGCTTTTGGGATGTTGTATCCGAATGTTGAAATGTACATCATGTTTATTCCGGTGGCCATTAAGGCAAAGTACATTATGCCGGTTTATATCGTTATTGAGTTATTCCTGGGTGTTGCAAAGTTTCAGGGGGATTCCGTGGCGCACTATGCGCATTTGGGCGGCGCCCTGCTTGGCTTCATTCTGGTGAAATTATGGAAGGACAAGGATAGACATACTTATTACGATTACTATGAATAACGGCCTATTAGAAGATTTGAAGTACAAAGTGTTTCGTTCAGGCAATCCGATATTCTTATACATCGGACTGAATGCAATCATCTTTATCGTGACCGCACTGTTGGGTGTGATGGTGTTTCTTTCCGGCAACGGTACGGGTGGTGTTTCGGCCATTGTTAGTGAATACTTTGCCTTTCCGGCAGATGTGACCGCGCTGCCACTGCGTTTTTATACGCTGCTGACCTACATGTTCTTCCACGATGGGTTTTTCCACGTACTTTTCAACATGTTGTGGGTTTACTGGCTGGGCACCATTTTCATGAATTTTTTGAGCAGCAGACAGTTTCATTTCGTGTACCTCGCAGGGGGTATTGCGGGTGCACTGTTTTTTACAGCTGCTTTTTACGCCTTCCCGGTGTTCCGCCCCGCGATTCCAACCGCACACTTGATCGGTTCCTCGGCAGCAGTAATGGCCATTGTGGCTGCGACCGCAACGCTGGTGCCTGACTATGAAATCCGCATGCTGTTCCTGGGGAACGTAAAGCTGAAATACCTTGCATTGGCTTATATCCTGTTGTCGTTAATTGGCGTTGGATCCGCTAACGCGGGTGGCAACATCGCGCATATTGGTGGCGCACTGCTTGGTTTCGCCTACATCCGGGTACTTCGCGGGGGCACAGACTGGAGCAACCTATTTAAGAAGAAGCCGAAGCTGAAGGTCGTGAAAAATCAGGCCTATAAACCTGCTTCATCTAAATCCGGCTCGGGTATTGCACAAAGTGAGATTGATGCGATTTTAGATAAGATCTCTAAAACCGGTTACGATAAATTAAGTAAGGAAGAGAAGGAAACTTTGTTTAAAGCGAGTAATCATTAATGAAGCGGAGGAAACTAACCTTTTTAGATATTTTAGTTAGACTGCTGGCATTGGGGCTCATCATTGCGCTGATCCTCGGTAGTCTGGCGGGTTATGTGGATCCACGTAAAAGCAAGTACATCCCGTTCTTCGGACTTTCCTATCCATATTTCCTGTTGTTGAACATTTTTATGGCCAGCTGGTGGATCATCCGTCGCCGCTGGGTATTGGCATTTTCTACGGTGCTGATCATTGGCCTGGGCTGGAATGCACTGACCTCTACTTTCCGGTTTACCGGTGAAGCAGGGATAGGTCCAAAAACAGATACGTCGTTAGTGCGGATGATGACTTACAATGTCCATGGTTTCCGTCCTTTTGACGCCGGGAATTCAGACTCTGTGAGAAGTCAGATTCTCAGTATCATTAAAGCAGAGAACCCTGATGTGATCGCCATGCAGGAATATTATACCCGTCGCAAGGGCAGTTATGACATGACGGACAGCCTTCAGGATATCCTGAAAACCCCATATTTCTACTTTTACCCATCGATGGAGAATGATTATGAAGCCAACGGTTTAGCGATCTTTTCCAAGTATCCGATCAAGAAGAAGGGCTTTATTGAATTTGAGGGCACCCATAATGGGAATGCCAGCATTTACGTGGATCTGAAAGTGAAGAATACGACCCTGCGTGTGTATAATGTGCACTTGCAAAGTATTTCCTTTGGCCCGGGTGATTACGAGTACATCAATAAAGTACGGGAGAAGATGGACCCGGAGCTGGGTTCCTCGAAGCGGATCCTGTACATGCTGAACATGGCTTTTAAGAAGCGCAGCAAGCAGGTTGACATCATGAAGAATCATATGGACTCCTGTACGACGCCTTTTTTGATCGCCGGGGATTTCAATGATACGCCAGCTTCTTACGCGGTAACGCAGCTCACCAGCAAGCTGAACAAGAGTTTCGATGAGCAGGGAAAAGGCCTTGGGCGCACCTATAACGGTAAATTCCCGAACTTCCAGATTGACTATATCGCAACAACGAAAGACATAGAGATCATCAACCACCTGGTGAAAAATGCCAGACTGTCTGACCATTTTCCGGTCCGTGCTGATCTGAGACTAAATCCATAATATCTAATTTTCATTCAAATGATAAACGGCTTACAGCTTTATAATACCTTATCCAGAAAGAAAGAACTTTTTGTGCCTTTAAACAGTCCGAATGTAGGGATGTACGTTTGTGGTCCTACCGTGTACAGCGATGTGCATTTGGGGAACTGCCGTACGTTCATCTCTTTTGACCTGATTTTCCGGTATCTAAAATACTGCGGTTATAAGGTACGTTACGTGCGGAACATTACCGATGCGGGGCACCTTGAAGGCGACCGTGATGAGGGTGATGATAAGTTTGCAAAACGCGCCAAGCTGGAGCAGCTGGAGCCGATGGAGATTGTGCAGAAGTATACGCTGGGCTTCCATGAGGTGCTTGGGATGTTTAACACTTTGCCGCCGAGCATTGAGCCGACGGCTACAGGCCACATCATTGAGCAGATTGAAATGGTGAAGGAGATTATTGATAAAGGCTTTGCTTACGAAATTGGTGGCAATGTTTATTTCGATGTGGAGAAGTACAGTGAAAAATACAACTACACGATATTAACGAACCGGAACCTGGAAGACATGCTGCACAATACCCGCGCGTTGGGTGGGCAGGATGAGAAGAAAGGTCGGTTGGACTTTGCACTGTGGATTAAGGCGAAGCCGGAGACCTTGATGCAGTGGCCTTCGCCATGGGGCATGGGTTTCCCGGGCTGGCACATTGAGTGTTCGGCGATGAGCTCGAAGTACCTGGGTCATGAGTTTGATATCCACGGCGGTGGGATGGACCTTGCTGCTACGCACCATACGAACGAGATTGCACAGTCTGAAGCATGTAACCACGTGCAGCCGGCGAAGTACTGGATGCATACGAACATGCTGACGGTGAACGGCACAAGGATGTCTAAGAGCGCTGGAAACGGGTTTTTACCACATCAGTTGTTTACAGGCGATCATCCTTTGCTTAAGAAGGGCTTTAGCCCAATGACGGTTAAGTTCTTTATGCTGCAGGCCCATTACCGCAGTACGCTGGATTTCTCCAATGATGCGCTGGATGCTTCGGAAAAGGGTTTCAGGAGGTTGATGAATGCCGTGCATGTGATGGAGAAGCTTGTGGCTGATGAAGCCGGTGTAAGTGATTTCGACATCGCCAGCATCAAGGAGAACTGCATTGCTGCGATGAACGACGATTTCAACAGTCCGGTGGTGATTGCAGAGCTGTTTGAGGCTGCAAGGATCATCAATACGGTTTACGACGGCAAAGGGAAGATCAACGCTGCGGATCTGGAACTGCTGAAAAGTGTGATGCAGGAATTCCTGTTTGACGTTTTCGGATTGAAAGATGAGGATGCTTCCAATGAGGAGCTGAACTCGGTGCTGGACCTCGTGATTGACATCCGCCAGGCGGCGAAAGAGAACAAGGATTATGCAACATCAGACAAGATCAGGATCGGTTTGCAGTCGATGGGCATTCTCTTAAAAGACAGTAAAGAAGGAACCACCTGGAATAAAATGTAATACAAACCTTATATTAGCACAAATAACGAAGATCATGATGTTTAAAAATATACTTACCACGGTCGTTGCGACGACCATTGCGCTGTCTGGTTTTGCGCAGAAGAATGACGGTACGACCAAGTCGCTAGTGAATACAGAGAAAGATTTTGCAGCCAGTGTTGCAAAGAACGGCACCAAAGAAGCTTACGCACAATATGCTGCTGCGGATGCGATTACTTTTGCGCCAAATCCGGTGAATGCCAGAGATTATCATGCTAAAGGCGAAGACAGCAAGGGCTTGAGCTGGACACCTGCATATGCGAAGGTTTCTAAGAGCGGCGACTGGGGTTTTACTTCGGGTGCATACATCCATGAGGGTGCGGAAAAGACCTATGGTGATTACCTGAGCATCTGGAAGATGGTTAACGGCAAGTGGCAGCTGGCGCTTGATCTTGGTACGACGCACAACAAGCCCCTGAACAAGGTAACGCCGAAGTTCATTGAACCTGCTTCGTTTGTGAAGCCGAAATACACCAATGATAAGGATATTGCAACTGGAAAAGGGATTAT
>Ga0265798_10000613_pt1 | contig 58407 bp, 43 predicted proteins | sample P3T30metagenome_FD_192430 | JGI IMG/M metagenome (GOLD analysis project Ga0265798, IMG submission 192430) | Plant litter microbial communities from East Loma Ridge, Irvine, California - P3 T30 | ecosystem: Environmental > Terrestrial > Plant litter > Unclassified | place: USA: California... | reverse complement strand
GCAGCACACCACCGTGTGTCAAACACCAAAGTCGGTCGCAAGACGTACCAGGGAGCCATTTTGATTGGTTGGTTGGGTTGTTGGATTGTTTGGTTGGTTGGATTGTAGAAGTGTTGGAGCGTGATGAGCCATCAAGGTGCTGAGGGCAGACAGTTATATAGAGCACCTGGCCGCCAGCCCGCGACTTGGTAACGACTCCCTACCCACGCCGCGGTGGAGACCCTGTCACTCGAAATGGTCATGCGCGAGGCGGTGGGGTCCGATGGAGAGTGACATATCGACCTGCTAACCGCCCCATCAGAGCCACCGTCCTTCGAATTCCCGCGGTTAAGCGTACGCCACGCTCGTCTCCCACCATACACAACAGACAACTTGGAGGGGAAGACCATCTGGTTGGTCAAGGAACACCGGTGAATGGCTGGATAGCTCACCCACTGGGTGTGCTAGGTGCTGAGATGTACCGCTCTAGGCTGCCTCCCGCATATATGCCGCAGTTACCGGTATACTCAACCGGGCCGGTTGCAGAGGAGCCTTCGTCAGCCGTCAAGCTGATACGAGCATCTCTCGATGGTATTGGCTATGGAGTCACTTGCCGCTGCAACCGTATCAGTGCATCGGGCTCCACGGCACCTTCGCTCTGCTCGAAGCTGTAGCCTGACCACTGACGAAGAGGACGCCTCGGCCTTGACTTCCTCACCGTATTCTAGCGCTTAAGTTGACGCACTGCACGTGTGAGACATCATGCAGATCGCTTGTACCTAGGTACGACCCGTTGCTCTGGAGCCTTGAGAGCCATGGGACGGCACGGGCACAGCACCACCAACGTGGGATGATGTTGGTGACCCCTAATCCGGTGCTTACGTCTCAAACGACCACTGGCTGCATCAGAATCGAGTGGTGGCACTGCATACGCATTCCCCGCTTCTGGGCACCATCTGATTGCGGACTTGGCAGTTCGCAGCATGTTGATGTGAATCGTAGCACGGTGCATACAACTCGAATAGCGAGTTCCTAACTGTGTTCTGTTTCAGTGGGATCTTTGCTGTCAACTGGATGCATGTGAATGTGCCTGGAAGAACGCGCCACCGAAGTCAAGAATCTAGATCTACACCAAGTTCAAGCGCGTGATCTGATGATGCATCGCTGGGTAGCGTTCAATGTAGTATGGCCGAGAAGCCAATCGCGACGGTCCGTCAGTGGAGCTATGATGCAGCTAGTGGGCAACACGTGGGGAGAAGCCTCGCATTTCACTTTACCTAGGTACCTAGGCAAACCTTGGGACCCTGGAAAACGACAAGTGACATGGTACATCATAAGATGTATCTTTTGACCACGCTCAACAGCGTCTAAGCAATTAGCCACTCCCCAGATATGACGTAGTGTCCAATCCGTTGGCGTGTGACCTTGGGAGTTGATGGCGGCTGCGGCGGTACATGGTGAGTTGTAGCTGCTAAGTATGTCATCCCCCTAACACCAGTGGACTCCATATCAAACACCCACCTGGTCCCAACAACTCTTGGAAAGCGATAACATATCAACATAAGAGCGGCAGCCGCGGTTCGCTCAGACTTTGTCGCACATACCAGGTGACTAGGATCTTCTAGCAAGCCTCCAAGGCAGAAGACGGCTCCACATGTCTTGTCACCAAGCCCATACAATGATATGGTAGTCTTGCCAGCGGTACATCGACCGCGCCCCTTGATACGTTCGGACTTGACATCCTCAAAGGACCGCACAAGGAAGGTGACGCTCATGTTGAGCGCGAGACTTGTGAGATTGACGGCGTAAGTGAGGTGGATCAGGCATGCGTTGCCTTTGGAGTGAGGCGAGGGCATACGTAATATCGAGCTGTAGTTGGGTGTTCCAATAGTGCTTGAATCAGTGAGTGATACTTTTGAGGATCTCGATGGAAATGATGGTCTGTCATTTGACATAACATCTCCAGAGAGAAAAGAGATCTTACGTATTAGACACACCGGTGGTGAGTGGGCGGTGGACGTATCAGAGCATATGCTTTACATCTTTGACAATCACATACATCTAGGCAACTCATTCACCCTCTTGCGGCTGATAGATTGATTTGCCTTCTATATCCGGCCTTCGTCATACACATGACTCCATATTCCCCGAATGTATTGAGCCGCCTCAAACTGTTTCCTCTCAGCAGCAAGCGGATTCTTCTTATCAGCGAAAGTGGCCACATACGCTGTCCGGCTCATCTCACACATAGCAGCACCGGCGTCAAGACGTCTGGGCCCTAGCGCTTAAAGGAATTCGTCCACAAGCTATTCAAGACCACCGCCCCATGCGGTTATTTCCGGTCTGCCATTGGGCTGCGGAGTACTTCTGAAAATCTCCATCTGTTCTGCAGTATACAGAACGAGTTCATCATCTCCGTATTGACCAATGATCTGCAGTCCTACGGTGTTGAAGAATGAATCCGGAACCGTCGAACTCTGGCTCTTTTCCTTGTAAGGAGTAAATGTGGGAAGAGTGATTGCTGGCAGCCCGGCAAGACTAGCTGGTACGGTGAAGACATCGTTCATGTATGAGTGCACTGGATCCTGATTCTCGACTTCGGCCAAAGACGGTGTCGTTGATAGAGCTGTGGGGCATATGATCACGTCCACTCCTTCTGTTTCTGCCACGGTTTCTTCGGCATCCAGCAACGGGTTTGGACTGGCAAACACCCTGTTGAAATCTTGTTGTACGAGCCTCCGAATCTTTTGTGCTTGTATGAAGTAGTTGTCGATAGCCTGGGCGCTTAGTGAAAAGGCTCCAAGGAGTATACGCCGCTGAACCTCCGGACCGAAACCTTGACCCCGGGTTTTAGCAAAGAGCACACTATCTGGTGTACCATCGATGCCCTCGGCTCTACTTCCGAAACGCACGCCGTCGTACTTTGCGAGGTTGCTCGATGCCTCGGCTGGCGCAAGGACGTAGTAGGCTGATAGTGCTTGTTGTGTTGTGGGTAACCGAATAGGGTGCAAAGTATGACCAGCATTCCACAGATGTCTGAGTTGGTCAATCCATGCCTTTCGGACAGCGGGCTGCAATGTGTTGATGTTGTAATCAAGAGGAATGCCTATCTTCAACGAAGTTGGTCGCTCCCCTGTACGGAATTTTGCTCGGGTTGTGTTAGGAACGGACGTCGGATCCTGCGCATCGTGGATGTTGACCTTGGCTGGACTCAGTCAGAGATGTGGAAATCATAGTCTACATCTCTATAGACTCACAGAATATGCTCTTCACACTCGCCACGTTCTTGCCAAAGATCCCGACAGTATCAAGAGAGTTTGCATAGGCAATTACACCCCATCTCGACAGCAGTCCGTAGCTCGGCTTAAACCCAATGACTCCGGTATATGCAGCAGGAAGCCGTACCGACCCCCCAGTATCGGTACCTAACGCGCTGCTCGTCTCAGCACACATACTCCGTCCTCGTCGGCTGTCAAACACTTACGCCCAACATTGCGACGACGCGACAGCAAGCGCGCTTCCACCTGAGCTTCCACCCGCACTTGCCTCCTCTCCTTTGTATCTCTGCATCTTCACTGGTCCGAAGTGTGAATGTGTCGAGTGCGATCCCATGCCGAATTCGTCCATGTTCGTCTTGCCTACCACCACGGCACCTTCATCTTGGAGCAGCCTCACCACCGTGGCGTCATATGGGCTGCTAAAGTCTTTGAGTATCCCGGAGGAAGCAGTAGTCTTTAGGTTCTTCGTGCAGATGTTGTCCTTTATTGCGATTGGCTTGTCGGCGACGCTGTCGGGTTGGCGGCGGAGGGTACGGGATTTGGAGGCATCGCTGCTTTGGAGGATGGACGCTTCGACGAGGGAATTAAACGCGTTAAAGTGTCTGTACTTCGATTGGTTCGCCAAGTACGTCTTCGCATGCTTGGAGAGGGACATGGAGGGTGGGGCGCATCGCCGGCGCGTTGTCGCGAGTGGGATGTCGGAACTGCACGAGCGGGACAAAAAGAAGTCGCGACGTCATGTGATCGGCCTGACTGCCCAGGTGCCGCTCTCAGCATTGCCCACGATCACAGACACCAACTGACTGCCAATGTATCCCAGCTCACTCATGAGGTAACCCACAGACCAGAACCTCGGAACACGTCAAGAGGACCGCAAAAGACCTCTCTTCGAATTCTTGAATAATTTTGCCATCATCCCAAATGGGGGTTCGTCATCTACCATCGCGACTGTCGTAGCGACGATGCTTGGAATTCATTCATCAATAGTTTGATTGAGTGTGTTAAGAACGAGCTGCGCCGCCCAGGATCGGGCCATCCTATACAACCGCTCGCACGTACAGTCACCTGGGCAGAGAAGACTACCCGAGAAAATCCTCCCCCGAATCGGCACGAACGAGGGCAATGAAGGCGAAGGAGCAGAGTATGAAGATCAAGAGGAGGAAGAATCTGTCAAAACTAAGCTGCACGTGCCAATGGTTCCAGCAGATGCGCACACGCATCTCCTCTCTCCAAACATTGATTCATTCAGCATATGGACCAAAGATGCGAAAAGAGACGGTGTTTACCGATATTGAAGTAGTGTTGGTCGACAATCCTTGGATTTAACTGTAAGACCAGACGGCACGGCAGCGAGAAGCAAAGGCCCCGACCGTGTCTGAGTTTGTATCTCTAGTACATCAGACTCTGAAGATTTCTTTGGAAAAGTAGAGTGCGCCTTTGACTCAGACTGCGGTCTGGTCCTGGCTCGGGCTGGTTGTTGAGATCGTACTCTGTTGAAGATCTCTTCAAGGTACAGTGAACTCAATATGGCTGATAGTAAAAACATCTGCAGTTTGAATGAAACTTTCTTGGAGTTTCTTCAGGCCGTCGCGCAGAAAACACGGCTAAGACCTGATTAGAATGGACCTGGGTTGCGGTTCGTACATAGGAGGGAGGCCTGCTAGCGCCGCCAGTGCCAACGCTGCCAAGCCGCTGAACAAGATCTCGACCAGCTGAGGCTTGAATTCTAGGCGAATTACAGTTTATCTTAGCCGGCGATCCAATCTACGCGCTCATTACCTGGTGAATAACACCGAACTTCAAGACCAGAAACCACCAGACGGCGCATGCAAAGCTAGAGGATTGTGATAGCTTTGACGTACAGTAGCCTCGCATTGGACGCGATGTTGGACATATTGTAACTCAGAGTCGCACCATAAGAGAACAACCTACAGCGACAACCCATCAACGCTTCTCATTCCGTATTACATATTTAGTAAGCCCGGAAAGGGACCCTGCCAAGCTGAGCGGTATGTGAGTCGGAGGCTACGCTCTACCAAGGTACCACTCCCGCCACGGGTATGCATTCGATTGGAGTCGCCTATCGCAGCCTTGCCCTTTACAGCATCGCCATCACTGTTTCATTAGACACGCAGCGCCTTCCAAGGGTTTCTCAAACGCTAGGTCTGGGCTACAGACTTCTATTGGCCGATATGATGCAGAAGAGAGAGTTGAGAATAGGGGCACGCGACACGGTATAAGGTGCTCGCGTGCCTAAAACTTGACATCAAAGAGTGACGAAGCTCAATCTCCAGACCTTTCTTTTTTGCAGTTGACGATCCGTTTTGATGGCGGAGAAGATGCAAAGCACGGCAAATGTGTCGAATGACACCAATGGCGCGTCGACACGGCCGCCACTGAAGAAGCAAGAAAGCGATAAAGACTTCGACGACTACTTCGCAAGTTTTTCTCTATAACGATTCGTACAGTCACTAATGCTGACTAGATTGGACCGCGCGATCTTGATCATCACTCGAAGGTAAGTTCTGACTGTACGAATTGCATTTGAGACACATATTGACTTCGTACCTCTACCTCTGCAGTGGCCTGTATTTCTCCGCGTTCATGGCAGTGTAACACCTGAAATGGTGCTGCCCTTACTCTTTGTAGCCGGCTGGTCGAGCATGATAACTTTGATCTCGAAGTTCGTGCATGATCGTATGTCACATCCTTGCTCTGTTAGCATCCAACGTGTACTGACCACCTCCAGTCAGTGTCAACCAGCTTTTGCTTACCGTCCTCGGATTCGTCGTCGGTCTCGCATTGAGTTTCAGAAGTTCCACCGCCTACGAGCGCTACAATGATGGCCGCAAATACTGGGCACAACTCACTTTCGCGTCCCAAAATCTTGCTCGCCTTATCTGGATACACGTAGATGAACGTCACGAGAAGGACGCCGCGCTCGGCAAACAAGACCTTCTTGCCAAGATCAACTGCCTGAACTTGATCACTGCGTACGCAGTCGCACTCAAGCACAAGCTGCGATTTGAGCCTCACATGCATTACGACGACTTGCAGCACCTGGTCGGTCACCTAGACACCTTTGCGCGCGACGCCGACCAGCCAGACGCGCACAAGAAGCCAAGCATCTTCAAGACGGCAGGACAATTCCTTGGGCTGCCAATGGCTGAGTCGAACCCACGAAAACTGCTCAAACGCTCTCGTGCCCCTCTCGGCAACCTTCCACTGGAGATTCTCAACCATTTGAGCGTCTACATGAAGTCAATCTATGATAACGGGACCTTCAAAGTTTCAATCTACCAGACGCAGTCCCTCAATGCACTCACCACCTTCAACGATGTGCTCGCGGGCACTGAGCGCATTCTGTCGACGCCGCTACCTCTCGCATACAGCATCGCCATCAGTCAAATCACTTGGGTGTATATCCTCCTCCTGCCATTCCAGCTATACAAGCTCTTGGGGTACATCACAATCCCAGCGAGCGTCTTTGCGGCCTATATCATCCTAGGCATTGCGCTTATCGGCCGCGAAATCGAGAATCCGTTCGGTAATGATGTGAACGACTTGCCCCTGGACGCTTTCTGCCTACAAATCAGGAAGGACATCGATATCATCATGAGCAAATCGGCTCCGAGCGTTGAGGAAATGGTAATGCACCCGGACAATCAGCTTCTCTACCCGTTGAGTACTCTCGGAAGTGCCGGATGGGCGGCGAAAAGTGTAGACGAGATTAGGGATGCGTTGGCGAGCAAGCCTGGTCTGCACTTCCCTTTGGTTGACCACCACGAACATCCAAAGCCGGGTCACTCAGTCAGTACTGGTGCTCGCCGTCGGACGACAAGTGAGGATCGCGCTGAGATGGGCGAGGCCGGACATGGTAGATATAATAGTAGTGCGGGCGATGGTGGAGACTAAACGCATTTTGAATGTAGGTTACGTTGGGAGGACAAATCTATGCAAACTGAATGAATGCATGGCATGCCTGCTCGAAAAGCTACCTAGGTATGATAAATTATCTCTTGTGAGTCTGATCAGAGCATACAAGCTTTTTTCTAGTGAAAGTCCTCCATGTACAACGGTGCCTAACATGCCTTTACCGACCAAAGGTCTCGTGTTTGAGCCGAGTGTGGTAATCTATATCAAGGACAACATGAGCGAGAATGACACGACAAGAGTATTTTGACGCTCCGTGCCGTGGTGATGGATAGACTGTGAAGTGAAGTGGCCTATACTGGTATCGCAAATTGGTAAAGATGAATGTAGTGTCCTTGTGAAGGGAGAGCCAGTATATATGCGTGGACGACACTGTATCGGCTTACATGGGCGATCATGGCCGTGCCGAGATCATATCTCATTTTTGTGGCCAGTTCCTCCACATACGACCATAGGATCTTGAGAATTAGGCTTCCCGTCCGCTCAGCCATATACAAGCAAGATACCGGCAGGCTAGTAGCTTCGTGGGTGACCAGAAGCGAATCCCCGCTGTTGTATGTTTTTGACCTTCTTTTTGCCAACTTGTCCGGATCGGGTCGTGTGTATCGCTCCTTCCTCGGTATCTCGTCAGCCAAGTATTTTTACAGGATGGACACAGATTTGCGATAGTAGCAGTTGTCCAGTCTCCTATGGCCGTCATATTGTGTGTCACATACCCAAACGCCTCGCTATGCAAATGATATACATCCCAGCTTCTTATGAGAGTGGGTTGACAACCCCAGAACTCTACTCGTCCATCTGCCACTGATATTCCAGCTTCTCAATGTTGGCTTTCCTATTCCTCGAATCGAACCACTGTTTCTCGAACCCGTTTCCTCGATCGATACCGTCCCATCGATGTCCTGGGCGGATGTTGTACCGGTTGGGTTGAAACGGTCCTTGGTATAGAGGCTTGCCTGTAATGCTGCGTCCAGCCTTCTTCTTGCGCAAGAAGCCTGACGCAGGGTCGTTCCAATGCCCTCGCTCCTTCAGCTCGTCGTTGAGCTCCGCATCGTCTGCGTATCGGGCGATCGTCATCGTCTTCGCGTCCTGTAGCTGTTGTTTCCTGCGCTCTGCATCTGCGTTTTGTACGTCTCCGCGCGCTGCCTTCTCCTTCTCGCGCTTCTTGCGTTCCTCTTCTTCGACTTTCTTCCGTGCTTCTGCGCGCTTCATTGCGACGTTGATTATGCGACCGCTGGCGTCTCGGTAGATGGTCTCCTGCGCAGCGCTCCCCATTTCCTTTGCGGCCTCTTCAGCTTTGCGCTTCTCCTCGTCTTGTTTCTTCTTCATGGCTGCTGCGACCTCGGCAGCGCTTTGTAGACCTGCTTTGGCGCCCGACTCCATCCTCATGACTCCGTCTGTGTCTACCATCTCCGGCGCTTCATCCTCCGCTTCAGCGGCCTTCTCGCGATCGGCGGCGGTCCCTGCTATGATTGCATCTGCGGCGGCAGCGTCGGCAGCAAGTTGTTCGGCGTGTGAGGGCGCGGCGACGCCTACGGCTGTCCATGTTGCGGCACTGGTGCCTTTGGATTTCTTCTTGGATTTCTTGAGAGTGCCTCCGCCGACTGAAGCGTCATTTGTTAGCCTCGAGCTTGCACAAATTGTGGAAATAGCAGTTCGCATACCTATCATGGGCGCATCCTCGTCGTCCTCGTCGGCCTTATCCTTCCAGCCCAGATTGTCATCGTCGTCGATGATAAGTCCGGCGTCCTTGTTCTTCCTCTTGCGCTTCTTCGATTTCTTTTCTGAATCTGCCGTGAGGTAATTCTTAGCCAGATAGTCGGCGAGACCAGACATGTTGAGGTGAGGCGTTGGTTGCGGGTGATGCTGCAAAGTCCAGTCGCGAAGCTCGATACGGAAAGTTGAAGGCTTGGCGCGCGCATGCGTTCCGCATCACGTGCTCTCGTGTTGTCGCGTTCACTGTCGCTCGGCTTAAGCAGCCGCACTCAATCACCCTCCACCTCGGATCATCATGGCACCAGGAGAGCGCTCAGAAGAAGTCTGGCTATGGTACACAGCAGTATACGAAGCGATTCAAGAGGTGCCTTCTGGCAAGGTCACTAGCTATGGTCATATTGCCAGGCTGGTAGGGAAGCGTGCGTTGTGTTCCCTGATGACGAGGTCGACTTGCTGACGTGTTTGTCTGATTATAGCCGAATGTCCAAGGTATTACAGCGGAGCACCATGACCATCGTGTCGCAGCATCACTAACGCATGACGTCAAAGACAAGTCGGAGTCTGTCTCAAGAACTTGCCTTCGCCATCGGCCGATAGCAGCAATAGTCCTACGTTCCATAGCCGCAACGTGCCTTGGCAGCGCGTGATCAACGCCAAAGGCGGTATCAGCCCGAGGTCAGCGCTCCTTGTCACCATAACAAGGCTTTGTTGGTTGTTGTTCGATTGCTGACTGGAACAAAGAGGCCCGAGCGCTGCTGCTCAGCAGGCGGATGCCCTGCGGAGAGAGGGAGTGGAGGTCAGACAGGATGCCATGGGCCAGTACACGGTAGATCTCGGTACATATGGCTGGTTCCCTGATGTCCTCCCAAGCGAGGCTGGCTTAGTTGAAAGTAGCGACGAGGAGGATGAAGAGGCGGCCGCGTACCACACTTGAAGCGAGTGCCTGAGGATGCACCTGGAACGGCTGCCTTAGTCAACCATGCCACTCTAGACACGTTAATGTTCCAAGATAGCTGATTGACGGAAGGGCGTTGCAATGCCATGGTATGGGGTACATGTCTTGGCTGGTTCGTAGCAAGCCGCGCACCCGCGTTAGATGATGGGCTAGACTAGCAGCCGGGCACAGACGCGGCGGCCGAATCCGGGCTCTTATCAGGGAGCGTGGTAAAGGGCGTCATCTAATAAGGTGCGATTGTTGGGATGCATGCCGTGACTGTTGCTGTCTGAGGTGTGGAGGCTCGATGTGGGGTCGGCGATCGGAAGATGGAGCACCAGCTTGGGGCGCTTGCGAGCTTGAGAGCTCCAGGGCTGGGAGCTTCACGCATATCCATGCACACCAACCAGGACACAGCAGCCTCCAACTCGCCCACGTTGGCCGCCAAAGGCGTCTGAAACCGCCATGATGGCATCATGGGCAACAGCGTCAAACCGGCTGCGCATCGGGCTAAAGCGGGCAACAGGCCTCGGCGAGTCGGAAGCTGGAACCTAGGTCATGAGCTCCCACCCGTCGACAGTCCCCTTATCAGGAACCAGACAAGGCGGGGATGGTGCCTACGCCTTTGACGACATAAGGGCGGCGCGAGTAAACAACTGCCTGGCCTGAACACGAGCCGTAATCTTCCATAAGTACCTGCATAGCCACTCTCGTCGCCCCAGCACCTCGTCATCCTGAGTCACTTCTTAGAGTCATTCACAAGACAGCTGCTAGTCATCCGCCGCGCCTCCCTCTCACCCGTGCTTATTACCTCGACACAGCTATCGTACCTGTCACATCCCATTGTTTACCTTCTCCGTCACACCTAATCTACCTACTAGCCATCTGCCGCAGCACCTCCCAACAACACTCTACATACTCCGTTTATACTCTTGCCAAACCATACCAACCAGTCACAATACATACTATAACTACACCCGTCGATCCAAGTCGCAACACAGACATGTCGACTTCGCAGACCTTCACCAGCGACCTCCGCAGCGACGCCAAGGAGTTCAACCGCGACAAGAACAGCAGGGCGAAGTGGGCGAACGGACAGTCGTTTGGCCCTGGCCGGCGACAGGAAGACGGCAAGCCCCGCCCTGCTAAGCTGTACCCGCATATCAAGTGAGTGGCTCCCACACGGGTCCCGGGTTGCTTATCGGAGTACTAACATATGCAGGGCATCGTATCCCGGCCCCATGAAGGCTCGCACCGCTTTCAACAAGGACATGGCTTCTGCTAGTGACGAGTCGTCCGCCGATGAGGACGTTGACCATCCTTCCGCTGCTCCTGCCCCAGATGCCGAGGTCGCCTACTCATTCGATGCCCATCGCGGTCCCAGCCATGGCAGCCAGATCCTAAACCATGCACTCGACAAGGCTGTGGAGAGGTTTGAAACCAAGGAGACAGAGAAGCTGGTGAAGAACGAGTATGAGGTGCTCGACTTGTACGACGAGGCCCCGCGCCCAAAGCGCCATGTCGCCCCCGAGGATGACGAGTACGAGTTTGTCGACGCGTGAAGGTTTCCATGGACCTCTTGATCTGCCCTCATTCCTTATCGATTCTTGTGCACTTGACTTGCATGCACAACTTCCCCGGCGTTCTTTGACATCTGATATCGACTTCGCTGTCGGCTTTCCATCGATGTTTACACTTGCATTTTGTCCATGGCAGCATCAATAGGTGAGCGTTCGGCGCTTTTCTGAGGACTTGAGCAGCCACTATACCCGTTCCGGTTTGCTCTCTTTTCGTTTGGGTACTGGTGGGACGGTTGTCTACCCATTGGATATGTGATGCCCTGGAGTATGGTCTTTACGTCTATAATCTATCACTAGGAGCGGTGTGAATTCACGCCGTTCAAACTGACCAGTTGGTACTTGATTTTGATTGTGATTGTGAGTTCTGAGTGATGATATGCCCGACTCTATGCAGGACTAGAGGTCTGCCGTCGTCGTGTAACAGCCTTGTGGTGCAACACGGAACACCCAGCCACCCGCGACTGGCCACATCGGCGCATCGACAACGTCAAATGTCTGTTGAAATCGGCGCCGAGGCATCGCCATGCACGCTCTGCTCCGCGGCCATTTCTCAACTGGGGTGAAAGCGCGACAGCACATGGATTGGGCGGCATAGATGGGGTGCGGCTGATTAGCCTACGTCATCGCCTATCGGGGACCCTTGCGCGGCCCTGGGCCTCACATTTCTAGACTCCCAACGCTTGCGACTAAACGCACAACCAAGGACTCGACGTCCCAACTAACACCGTCGCGACAATTCTAGTCCCACACTATCGCGACACTACCATCACGCATCACCCCTAAGCACTCGGCTTGCCACAAGCACAGCCCCCTTTCATCTCTTTCACCACCCGCGGCCTTGTTAATGGCGCGCGCCGTATAGGGTGATTCAATCCTCTCCACCAACCGTCAACCGTCAACATGACCGTATCCGTCGACAACTCACCACAACCCAAGAGCAGCCGGCCGCGATGGATGCTCCACGTCCAGGCGCAGTTTTGGCGCGTCCTCATGGGCATCGGCATGATGCTCCACCGCCTTGCCCGCCCACGACCCCCGAAGCCTGCATTCCATAGGGACATCGATGCCACCGTCTCGCCATTGAAAGGCAAATTCCGCCTCAACTTCTACGTGCCCAAGGAATACAAGAAGCATAAGAAGCTGAAGGGTACTAGGAAATACCCTGTTGTCATCAACTTCCACGGAGGCGGTTTCGTACTGGGCACTGCACACGACGATGCGCGCTGGTGCGGTGTCGTCGTCGACGAGGTCGGAGCCGTTGTCGTCAGCGTCGATTATCGCCTCGCGCCTGAGAACCCGTTTCCCACGGCTGTCGAAGACGGTGCCGATGCGGTACTCTGGCTGGCGCAACACGCCGAGGAGTTGATGCTAGATGCAGATCGCTTCGCCATATCGGGCTTCTCGTCAGGAGGCAACATGAGCTTTACGGTCCCGCTGTGTCTGCAGGGCGAGCTCTTCGATCGAACAACATCTGGCGCCAAGATCATCGATGACCGCGCGGGCAGCGTTCCCAATGCTGTCCTTCAGCCTCCTCCTGCATTTGGCCAAAACCTCACCCCGAACGGCTCCCGCGTCCCACTCGTGCGCCAAAAGTCACGCCTCGATCGCATTGCTATGCTCCGCCAGACAGGCGCCTCCTCGCTATCGCTCATATCCTCATACAAAGACAACTCGGGAGTGTCAGTCATGACGGAGGCGTCCAACACTGTCCTCAAAATTAGGGGCATAGTATCCTTCTATCCACCGACCGATTATACGCAAACCCGCGCCCAGCGCCGAGAGACGTGCTCGAGGGTTGACCAGAACCTCCCCGCTGTCTTCACCGATCTCTTCGACGACTCGTATCTCCAACCACCTTCGCTCGATCTTGCACATCCATGGCTCAGCCCTGGTGTGGCACCAAAACACATGCTTGCGGCGCTCCCTGACGACATTGTCCTCTTCTGTTGTGAATGGGACATGCTTCTCGCTGAGGGCGAACGATTCCGCGACCGCCTACAAAAGGATCTTGGAAAGCGCGTGCATTACCACTGTGTACCCGGGGTGCCACATGGCTGGGACAAGGCGCCTAATCCTCTTAGGGAGAGCCCGGGTGCTCGACAGCAATATATGGTAGCATGTAAAGAGCTGAAGCGTATGTTTGATATTGAGTACGACGAGGACGATTCGCACCAGAATTTGCCATGTAAGCAATATCATAAAAGTGTTGACTTGGGCACCGCGGGTCAGCGGGCGCAGGCCGAAGCATAAGCTGTGGCGTTGTTTTTTCTCTTTTTTTCTCCCCTAAAATATGGGTCTTGGGTATGGGTTCATAAGTTTCACATCAGCGGCGTTTGATAAATCTTCGAGACTGAGCGATGTTTAGCATACATATGAACGCGTTTCTTTTTCATGTTGCGAAATTTGGCGAACTCTCGCTATGTGCTGTGTGATGTTGCTCTTTCCCGTGCTCTTTCAGATGCTTTGCTTGCTCACAATTACTACCTTTTGCAAGGCCTCAGTTGTTGCTATTCACTTTGAAATTAAGGAACTGCAGGGTAAATGGTTTTGTATTATGATTACTTGCTAAATACTGCGATAACGCTGTATTGATTGTTCATGGAAAAATACCCCATCGCTTTACCCGTACGATTTGATGAAAGATTTGAGACACAAGCCCACAACGTTAATCAGAATCCATGCTTCGCAAACTCCTTCTGGGTCCACTCCCACAGCTCATTCGCAAGTTTATCGTTCTTGAGTATTGCCTGCGTGTACTCATTCCCATTGCCTTTTGGTGTGTAGAAAGCCCCGTTCTTAACCTCGCTCTTCTTCGCAGTACTGGCCCACAACTGCGCCTTCGCACCGTCGGCAACATTCGTCAGGAACGGACCAAAGACTACGGAAAGAACCGTACCTAGTACAGGTCTTCTTGTCTTCAAATTATCCCAGATGCCCGTGTTAACAACGCCGGGATGCAGCGCTACAGATGTGATGCTTGGGTATTTCTGTGCGCTGACCTTGCTGAAATAGTAGTTTGCCAGTTTCGATTGGCCGTAACGAGCTACGGAGCTCATGTCCTCACAAGCAGTTGTGAGCTTAGGGAAGAGGATACCCTCTTTGGGACCTTGCTTGAATAGTTCGGAGCTAAGGTTGATGATGCGAACGTCGCTGTTTGGCTCTTCGGCAGTTTTGAGCAGGAGTGGCAGGAGTAGTTTCGTGAAGAGAGTAGGGCCCATGTAGTTGCTGCCGAATTGGACCTCGTAGCCGTCGCTCGTTACGCTTGCAGGGTTGCCTGTTGTGCCGGCGTTGTTCATTAGGATATCCAGACGAGTGTTTTCGGTGAGGATGCGATCGGCGGCTTGCTTGACGGATGCGAACGATGCCATGTCTACCTCGAGGTAATGTATCTTTCCCTTTGCTGAGGGAACGTCTTTCTCGATCTCTTCGATTGCTGCGTTGCCTCGCCTGCTTGTCCGGGCTGCAAGATAGACTTTATCTGGGTTGTGCTTGACGAGTTGGAGAACGCTCTCTTTTCCGAGACCGCTACTGCCGCCTGTTACAACGATGACCTTTCCCGATAGGTCGGGTATGTCTTTTTCGGGGTTGAAGTGCATATTGAAGTTGATGGACTCGACACCTGCGTGTACGACAGCTTATTGTTGTAGAGGAGTAAAGATAAGATTGGCGAATGCTAGTATTGTAAGAGGACTGAGGTTTGCAAGACTGTGCGAAGGTATAAGAGACGGATGGCTTGAGAATCAATGATCCTGAGGTTTGAGGGCGTGTTGTTGAATACATATCCGAAAGCGCCATCAACCTTATATATCGTACAGTCCAACGACGGTCAACGCGCCAAAGGCCCAAGATGCCGCTTCTAATTCACCGCAGATCTCGTCCGAAAGATTGGTAATTTCACCTTGATTTGAGAAATTCTGGCTACTTCGAGCAAAAGGTCAGAAGGGAGGTCCGACTAGGTGGTTGCCCGAGGTATTGTCTATAAGGTTTCGGCAACACTCGTGACCGGTCGGGCAAACATGTCCCCGCGGCCTTCCATCGACCACTTTGAATGTTCTGCGCTACAGCTACATTAGCGCATACTTGTGGTATGTGGTCAGCTAAAACTGCGCCTGCAGCTGTCCAGGAACTCAAGTTCTGTCCCGTCGCAATGCGCGATAGAGCGAAACTTTTCTTGAGTAACTTGGAGTCGACTTTGCGACGAATGTCGTTTTGGATTAAGTCAGAGGTAGCCTCGTGGTGTAGAAGTAAGATTACTGAACTCGCTGTCGGATGGTCCCGAGGCCTGCTACAAAGTCTCTGCGGACTTCTCTCGAGTGCCGCACGGACGTTAAATGGGTTGATTGATTAATCAACATTTCCATTGCGTCCCGAACAGAGTCCATAAAACGTATTGCAGAGCCTGTCGCTGTGCGGTGTTCGATATACGCTTCAATGGACGTACAATTCATCCGGCCGAATGAGATACCCGAAGGAAGGCATTCCATACAGAAACCGCGGACGTCCAAAGCCATCATATTCTATTGGATTTACGCACAAGTTTGGCACTTGAACTACTCTCTCTCAAAGGGCGGCAACGATGTATGCACGACGCATGAAAGTTGCGAGCAAGTTCGGCCACGTAGAAAGAGGAAAGAAGATGGGCGCGGGTGCTATGGCCAACTCGGAATGTGGAGATGGTTCTGAAGTCCAACTGCGCCCTTTGTGCATGCTGCTACACATGGAGCGAGGGTTGAAGATATGTTGCTAATCGGGAGCCAGTTCGCGAAGCCATAAGAAGTTTCAATTAATCGTCCAAGTCCGTCTGGGTCAGGCGACGAGGAGCGAAGTTCGAAAGTGGTGGGAACAAGACTCGCCAGCTTTGCCTCCCGATGAAGCAGCAGAGGCAGAGACCAACTGGAACGGTCCTACGCCGCATCGACAGAGGAGTCTTGCATCAATTCCTGCGATGCATGCGTTCGAGACTGCGACATCCTTTCCTAGACTGACAGCAGGGTCATCGATATGTCGTAGCTTCGTAAGGGATGTCCAGACCGGTATATCGGTTGCTTCTATATGTCGCAGGGGATTCAATCCGGCACTTGTGGATGTGGGCACGCACGACGTGCGCTGGAGATGTTGGAGGAAAGTCGTTCGATTAGCTGCACAATGAGCATGCAGAGTGTATCGGCACATTAGGCGAGCAAGCGGTGGGGTTGCGGCAAGTAAAATGCTTATACTCGCCTTCGGTATGTCCTCTGGATTGAGCGTTCACAGGTGCATTGCGTTTTGCATACTGGGCGTGTTGGCCGCCTAGACAAGGTCGCGTGAGTGCCTGAGGCAGGCCAGACCGCTCATGCCTCGTTTCAATCATCTGTCGCGCGTATACATGCCTGTCTGATTAGGAAGGCGGCGACACCTCGTCCGCAATCTTGGGTAAGTAAGCCCGAAACGTCGCGCCGTATCCACACATGATGTGTTGGGGTCTCATTTCCCAGCGACCACAGGTGGGCGAGGACTTGTTGCTTCAGCGTGGCCCAGTGTCGCAGCTTCTCAGGTTCCGCATGTGCACCTCAGCTTGCGTCTTGCAAGAGCAGACGTCAGCTTTGTTGTAGGTAGCCTCGTTGCACGGTGGGTGGGCTCGTTGACGGTTGATAATCTTACCACAGCCAGTGAAGTCGGTCGGATCGTCTTGGCGGCGGATCGCGAAATTGCTCCTCGGCCCAGCGTCGTCTTGAAACCACCTGGCCAAGGTTGGTGCATCCCAACCCTGCAGCATTTGTCGCTTGTTCCCCCCGGTATCGTCACCCTGCCACGGCGCAGACGAGGTGATCCTGCCAAATGCCATGGGTCCCGTTGGCGCGACATGCCGCAGAGCCAATCGAACCACCGATCTCATGCAGCGCGTTACCCTGGTCCTGGCTCCGCAACGGGCGGGTTCTCGACTCTGCAATTTCTCCCAGACGCCCCGAAAGTGGATGAGTGATTGCCGCTGGTATGATGACAGCGAAGTGTGGAGGCGCCAGGCTCGTTTCCTGGCAGACCGGTGGTGATACTGGCGCACATTCCGCCGTTCTCTGCATCTCTTCCTTCTCTCAACCTCTCCACGACTGTGTCGCGGCTTGTTCCATTTCTTTGGCTCACTAGAGCTGTCCATTCCTTTACAACCACGCCAATATCTTCCTGTCTTTTCTTCATACTCACTATACCTTCACTCTAACGAATTTGAAACCCAAGATGCCCGGGATGCTTACAAGGTCGAAGTCATTGAGGTTTCTGAGAAACAATCGCAGGGACGCCACTGAGCAAGACAATGGGGCCTCAATGCCGCCTGTTAAGGGTTCTCAAACAGGCGTTGACAAATACAAGCCCTCCACTTCCGATTTGAGCACCGAAGTAAATCTAGGAGTCCCAGGCACGGCAGTGCGGCCAAGCACATCGAGTGGACCTGGAGAGCGTCCATTCATGTTCCATAGGAAAACAAATCTTGCACCATCGATCTATTCTCAGGACCATATCCACTCGTTCCAATCGCCTACTACCTCGACAACTGTACTCTACAGTCCAGACGCCACGAAAGAAAGAGGGGTCATTGGTATCGCTCTTGGGTCACCCACCTCAGGTTCACATTTGAAATCACCGCCTGAGGCTGCGGTACCAACAACCGACTCGAAACCCGCCCATTCTCCAATGGCAACACTAAACCACCCCAACGACTCTTCGGCTTCGCTGAGCAGCCGTGTTGAGGCACCCAAGTCCAAAATCAGCCGATGGAAGTCGTTGTTTCGTAAAGCGCCTCCCCCTCAACCAGAAAAGCCATCGTTCTATCAGCTGGCGCAGACCGTTGCCGCGGCACCTCGCGCAGACAGCCACCATGACGAGGAAGCCAATGAGCCCCAGGCAGCTCGACCGGAAGAGAAAGAGAGGGAGAAGTTACGCAGTGTGTCACCGCCGACCTATAGGCCGAACATCCGAGCATCGCGGAAATGGGCTCCAGGAGAGTTCGTCCCACCTCAGTCGCCACCGGAGACGTCTGCGACCCGAGATCGTGCTATGACGCTCGGAAATATGCCGTCACATGGGCCTAAGAAGTCTATGCAACGGTCTTTTACAACGCCTGCTCTAGGAGTGCGAGGCGTTGCGGGCGAGGTCCCACCTGTGCCACAGGTTGAACTACCGGGCACAACCAACAAAGCACTACCACAGAATCCAACCGGGTCCGCAGATGATGGAGGGCCGCTTCTGGACGTCAGCCTTCCCGATATCACAATGGAAAGATACAGCGTTATGTTCGGAAACCTCTTGCAGTCCGACCCGAACCGATTATCCCTCTTGGCAAGACGGCAAGGCAACACCGAGAAGATCAAGCCACTGCTAGAGCTGTCTGCAAAGGTATGTATCCGCAGGTATGGCTATTTCCAACTAGGGCTAACGTGAAGGTAGGACGATCAGAAGGACGAAAGTCCCGTAGATTACAGTCTCCAGCGCAGGGTGACCTCGCCCGCTCCGGCGTCTGGCTCACCACGGTTGTCCCTATTTCCGTCCACCAACCCCGGCCGCGCACCGTCACCTCTGTCAGGATCCATCATGAGCCGTAGCAAAAAGGATCTGAAGCGGTCCCGGACGATGCCCACGAAGTCTCCCCTTCAGCAAACTTTTGCTCAGAATACAGAGAACACGACAAGACAGATGGATTCTACCAAGCTGAAGCCTGTATCATCTCCGTACCTGAAGCCAGCATTGACCCCTACCTCGATTTGCAGCTTCGAATCTGAGGCCGAATCGATCACGATCATAGTCGCCCAGGCATCACCCGGTCATCCTAAACCGATTACGTTGCATCTTGACGAGCGAGAGCCTGAATGGGAGATCTGCACGAAGCCAGTGAGGACTCTGAAAAGCGAGACCCTTACAGTCAACAGCGAGCCGTCGTCCCCACTAATCCGCTCGCCCTCGCAACAGCAGCCGAAGGTGACCAAACTCAGCGCGCTGTCATCGCACCCGTCTTCTGCACCTCTTGACGCACCCTCCCCTCTGCAGAGGTTGCAGAGCTTGTCAACTCCACCACACTCGGCCAGTAGGCTCGGTGAGAAGCGAGCTGAGATCCAAGCAAGGAGAAGGGAGGGAAAGACAGAAGAAGTCGCCACAGCGAAAGCCATGGTCGGCGTCGCAAGGAGTGTATCTGTCAGCAGAGCGAATAGCCCAAGAGGCGTGGTTCGCACTTTGACGAGTCCGCACGAGGATCGTGTGGTGGATCGATTGGCCCTCACCCCTACGATGGTGGAAGTCAGGAACCGGAAGAGCCAGAGAGTACAGCTCGAAGATGCATAAGCTTTGTCTCTTCATTCACTTCTACAAACTTTCGAGAACATCTCATTCTTCTTTTTTTCGTTTGTCCTTCTACGTTGAATCGCGTTTCTAGCGATCGGGACTTGGTATTACTAGGGCGTTATGCGCTGATACACCGAGAGTTGCAAAATGTACTCGCGTGCCATTTGGGTTTATGCGGGTTGTTTCTTATAAGCGGGGGTCGTTCTGGTTGCATTCTCCAGGATATCCCTGGACTTCTTCACATGCGGCTAGGGATGATTCGAGACGTACTGCTGGTCGGTGAAAGGATAGGGTTAGGCGAAAGACTTTGGTACCGCTGAAAGGCCTGCAAGTTTGCGAATGGAACTTTCAACAACTATCACTGCGCTTATTGTCACTTTGTCACTGACTGGAGCCTGTGAATTTTGGGCTCCTGCTGAACGCTGTGCGTCCCGAAACCCACATTCCTGGGATGGGGCCGAGAGGATCGACCGGTGAACCGGTAGAATGCATCGCATCGGCGCTGTTTCGTATGTATACAGGGTTGCGAACGCTTTCGAGATGTATTCTGGTACTGCGAAAAGCTGTCTAGAAAGAATGAGCATTCGGTTGAGTGTGTTCTGGCACAGACTTCTCGCGCGTACTCTTCGTAGGCAGGCATGGCACATGGTCGCAGCTACCGTTTGGAGAAGCGTGGTGGCTATAGCGCGAACCACCTGGCCACCCCCGCTCGGGAGCGGAAGCAGGAAGGCGCACCATCTATCATCTCACTGCCGTCCACCCAACAGACTTCAGCCAAAGTGACCGAGCTCCAGCCTCTCGTCTCCGAGACCTACAGCGCACACTACCTAGGTACATGCTGAGTTCGTTTCCTGTAAAGAAGGCCGGCTCTCAAGCAACTTTCGGGGTGTGGCCCTCACCATTCAGCCCCCACCTCTTGGCGAGCAGCAGGCCTCAAGCCTCACCCGTCACGATAGGCCCTCATACTGGCAGCAGAGCGCATCTGTCAAATTAAGAGCCGGACTAGTCAGAGATGTGGCTGCAAAGAAGCCACCAGCCAAGCCTTTCCTGCTTTACGATACAGTATGCCACTCGCTTCCAGGCTAGACGGCATCACACAGCCCGCCTGGCCTGAAGCCATCGCTACTCATCATTGGAGCGGCCGCGCTAGATAGCACAATGAGCGCTGCACCTCGGTCAAGCAATACTGTCGCCTACGCCTGGCTCAGCAAAGGCTTAGCCTAATGTAAATAGCGGTCGCAGGCCACCCAGTCAGACTCGAGCGAGGCGGAGTACCGATGGGAAGGAACCCTCTTCAGCCTTCTGAGGGACTTCCCTTTCTCACTTTACAATCAATCTGTTCTATTCCAGCTTGGCTATCCAATCTTCCCCTTCGGCCTCCATCGCATTATCTTACGCGACGACTCTACGTGTAGCTCTGCTTCCTCTCGTACTGATTGAGCATGTGTTAGAAAGGTCCATCACTGCGCGCAGTTGGTGCTTATCGCAAGCCTAGTCAGCCCTAAATCTGAGGATCAGTCGAGACATTCGATTTTCAGCCTGCTCAGGCTCAATCATCCTCGATACAACGAGAACCAGGACCAGAAACCAGTGGAAGGCTTCGCCCTAATGGTCTCAACACGATCTGGGAGCGCTATCTAGCCAACCAGCAAAGCAAAACGGCTACCTTCGGGGGACAATAACTCGTTATCGAGAATGTCCGGTCTTGAGGTAGGTCTACTCTTTTATGCCCCGAAAATTCATCTGCAGGTGTGCGCACGCGACCTCGCCCAAGAATACAAGTCTCCTCTTCTGATTGTTGCTCACAATTAATCAGATCGTCGCAGCAGTGTCTGCTGTTGTTTCCGCGTTCCACGGTGGATCAGAGCTCCTCAAGCTTGTCAAGCAGAAACGCCGCGCTCGTAAAGCCCGCGATCAAGGTCAGCAAGAATGGGAGGAGGAGCAGCTACAAGACTCTCTTATCGCTGGAGAACAGCAGATCGCTCTAAGATATAAGCAAGATCAGAGAGAATTGGGTGACTATGTGCGCGTTGGAGATGGTAAGTTCTACGAATCAGGCTCGTATAGTGGACTTGAGAATTAAGACATGCGCACAGATACCGCTCGGGAACGTCTCTACCATATAGGCTTCATGCTGCAGGCCGAAATAATCAACAGCTTACGGCAAGCCGCTACGAAGTGAGTGTCCAGATGTTTGGCATATCGGGATAGAGCTAACGTTGAGCCTTCAGCGAAGTTTGTGTGCTTAATCTGCATGTCCTCCACGAAGCCTCCATTACGAACCGAAAAGAGACTCTGACAACATTGGACGAGCTGAAACAAAGAATCTACATAGCAAAGCCGATAGTGCGACCGTTGAGGGCGGTCGGTGAGAACTACAAGGACATTTCAAGTGACTCGAGGCATGGCCAGATACGTTCGCTGTCAGATAGCTATCCGACCGCAAGCTTTCCATCGCAGAACGATTTTGGTTATACTGGACATAGTCTGCCCGACTATTGCCGGCCCCAAGATACGTCGAGAGCGTCTCGTCCGGCCTATACCCCTACACAAGCTGCGGAGCCTGTCATTCTAGCTCTGGACAGACTTCGTCCTGAAGACCGCGCATCGATTATGAATGATATCCAGCACATGATTAGCTCTTATCAAGGCCTCAACGTCGAAAACGAGTCAAGACTAGGGAAACCCCACAGGCATAGTGGTGCCCATCCCACTCGCCGAGATACGCTGACCACGCTCAATGACCGAGACGCATATACTGAATCAATGCAAGAGCTGGATAGAAGCCTAAATGAGCGTTCCCATGATTCACCATTGGCTTCCGGTCAAGTGAATACCGTCAGGCCGATAAAGGAGCAGCATGTCTACAATCAACCGCATCCCGCAAGTAGTTCATTTCACCAGACAGGAACGCACACATTACATCCTCGATGGTCTGATACCTCTAGCTCTACGCAGTCTAACACAGCATCTCTTGGCCGCAAAAGCTCCAACTCATCGCAAGGTGAACATGCCCGACCTCCAGTAGCACCATATGATCAAGACGATGAGATTCGTAGTGCTCCACCATACAGCTCTCCCTATATGGCCACAGAAGACAGATATACACCTTCTCCCATTGCACCGCTGGCACCTTTACGCCCTCAATCTCATGCGCCGCTCATCAATACACCCAAGAACAACGCAAATGCACCTACGCGCATGCCTTGGCCTGGATCACAACAGCAACGACATCCTTCCCCTTCACTTTCCCAAACACCATCTGTACCGTATACGCAGCCACAGCAATATCCTGCACCAGCTGAAGGACACCTTGCCGGTCTTAGACAGTTAGTGCACCCTCAGCATTATATGGCACCTGCAACAGAACGCGGCATACCCGGCCAACGTAGCAACAGCAACCCCCAAGCGGCTGCGTATAGTTCTCCAGCAGCAGCCGCTACTTCTTTGATGCCAGTTTCTCCAGCTACAAGCCGACCTCGACATGCTAGTTTTACGCCCTCTGTCGCCTCAACCGACAGCAGCAGCTCTATTCCGATCGGCATCCTTCCAGGCCACCGCATGCGCAACAACTTCAGATCCGATACTATTCAAAGCGGACCAGCAGGTGGTGAAAGAATGATGAACGGCCGCCCTAACAAGGACAACGATTACTGGGGATTTTGTAAGGGTGCCTGGGCTGTCAGAGAAGACCTCAAGAAGGGTATCACAGTCCGCACTCAGCCCTGTGGCTACTACAACACAAAGCAGATTTGGGGGTGTAAGCATTGTACCTTCACGGGCGACGTCTTCACGAAGCCGCACCCCACGAAAAAGAACAAGACTGTCGAGATAGTGGACCCGCGTGTCAAGACTTCCATGTCCGGGATACGGTATCGGTAAGCGTGTCCTTGTTCAAACAGCATGTGAGAAATATGCTGACTTCGTCTCCCACTCTCCAGGTGGATGTTTCTCGCTAAATCACACGTGAAGAAGAAGGCAGCAGAACCTAGCTCAAACGACGACAACTTCGGCTGCCTGCTTTGCTCAGGGCAGGACAAAGTCACGGGCGTTTACGGTGGTGTGGAAACACTTATGAACCATATTGCGCTCACGCACGTGGCGGACATGAGCGAGCAGGCACAAAAGAAAGCCAATTGTATTCTCGGCAGAGTGGCCGGCTTTGACGAAGAGTTCGACATCAACATACCGATCTTCAAGGAGGCGGAGCTTGCTGGCTAAGTACATACAACGGGATTTCGAACTGGAGCTGGGGGGAATGGCGTTGCGGAATTGTGTTCGAGGATACCCTTGCTTTTCGTGTGCTATGTTGTAACATAAAGACCTTCACGGTGATCTATACCGATCTATCATACAAGCAAAGCACTCCGCATCTCTTTATTGTGCAATTTTGATAGAACAGCTTTCTTCGCACAATCTAAAGCATGTGTTTATATCTAGCTTTTTCAGATCAAGTACATGAGGAAGCGCACGATCAGTTCGATTAATCCTGAAGACTAACAGCATCGTTCGTTTACTTCTCCGACTTCGACGGCTCCGACAGCGACGTGCCTGGCCGCCAGTTCTTGTACCGTTCGGCTTCATCCGCAATGGTATGTGGGACGTGTTGCTGCAGCGCCTGCTCAAAATGTCGCATGTAAACTTTCGGCTCGCTATTGGGATCCATTGTGTAATCCGTAATCGCCAACTCGATGGCAACAGCGCATAACCCACTGATATCTGCTCCACTGCTTCCGTCCGTCTTCTTGGCAACAACATCGAGATCGACGTCCTCTGCGAGCGGTCTCTTTCTGGTATGGATTTGCAGGATCTGCTTCCGCGCTTCTTCAGTCGGAAGGCCGATGTGGATATGTGCGTCGAAACGGCCGGTACGGATGAGCGCCGAGTCGAGAATGTCAGGCCGATTGGTCGCGCCGATGATGAACACATCCTTGAGTGCTTCAATACCATCCATCTCGTTCAGCAGCGTTGTAACGACGTTGAGACCGCTATCCTGCGTCTTCTCGCGCGACTTGCCGATGGAGTCGATTTCGTCAAAGAAGATGATGCACGGTTTTGCCGCGCGTGCTCTACGGAATACATCCCGGATAGCTCGCTCGGACTCGCCCACATACATCTTGATGAGTTCAGAGCCTTTGACTGCGAGGAAGTTTTGTTTACTCTCCGTCGCAACGGCTTGTGCGATCAGGGTCTTTGCGCAACCGGGCGGGCCATAGAGTAGAACGCCTTTTCGGGATTGAGGGCCGCCGAATTTGATGTCGAGGTCGGGATACTGGAGATGTGATTAGCTTTGAGCCTGGTTGCAGAGGTAGACGAACACCTAAGGGTGAATTGAATACAGCCGTGGGAGATGTAGAGATGACATAGGACTATAGCTTACCTTGAATGGGCGGATAGTAATGGCTTCAAGCACAGCGCGAACGTGATCAAGACCAGCGATATCTGTCCATCGGACCTTGGGCACCTCTAGAATGCTGTCCTTGAGAACCGTCGGTTGTACCTCTCCGAATACGGCATCAAAATCTTCCTGACAAACATAGTCTGTTTGCTCAAGCTTCTTACCAAAGGTGGTCTTTTCTTCCTCGCTTATCGTCTCATCTATTTGTTGTTCACGTCGGTCTCGGGCGAGAAGACACAGATCGTGAATGTCGCGTCCGACGAAACCGTGTGTGCGCTCTGCCAGCGCTGGGAAGTCAAGGTCTCCAAGTTTGCTCGTAGTGCCCAAAATCTGTCGGAGAATATCTTCTCGCTGAGTGGTGTTGGGTGGAAAGATCTCTAGCTTCGTTTTGAAAGCTGACGGTGATCGAAGTCTGGTGTCAACATCGTATATGCTACGTGCTGCTGCTGCCACGACCACTTGGCTACCACCTAGCTTGGCCAATTCAAACCGCAGCTTATTCACGAGCGTCTCAGCTTTTTCGAGAAATCTGTCGAGGTTATCCATGATGATTAAGCTCGGTTGGTTGTCACGAGCGTCCTCAAAAACATCGGATATTGCCTTGGCTTGTCCTTTTGGATGCGTGTCTGGATCTACTCGGTAAACTTCTTGCCATGGGCATTCCGCTAGCCGTTCTAGTAGAAGACTTTTGCCTGTACCCTCGGGGCCGTGTAGTAAGAAAGAAGTAGGTCCACAAAGGCGTACGTCGCGTTGATGAGGTAGAGTGTTTGTGAGGTAAGAGAGGCGTCTGTTCATCGTAGTGATGTGAGCAGAAAGTCCACCGATGCCATCACCCCTTACCTGGAGAATCTGCTTAGAAGCTCTCGGGGTCTGCTGAGTAGGGATATCACCCGTGGTAGTGACTTCAGTAGTAAGTTCGTCGAAGTATGTCGCGTACTTCTCAGTTGGTAGCGGATCAATGTTCTGCACGGTGACACGCAACTTCTGGCTCTTCTGCTTGAAGCCTTTTTGTTGAACTGGAAAGCTGCATCCCGGAAGAATAATGTCAGAGTCCACTGCTACATAGCTGTCAGAAACAGTAGCCAAGTATGATCGTTGACCTACCTAAAGTGTGTCGTAGCCAATACAAAAGTTGCTCATTCGAGCTGAACTTCGCAGTTTGATTTGGTGCGTCTGCGAGACTTATCTCTATGGATTTGAGAGGCTTCCAGGAGTCTACCTTCTCGATGAAGACGGGATCGTTAAGCGAGAGGTCGTATTGCTCTCGCAGAAGATCAGACACCTTGGCGATTGGCTTGTTGCCAGGATTTGTCTGCGAGGCTAGCCAGGCCACTCCATAGCCTTTGAAACCGGCAGCAGTACTCAGCCGTACACAATCGCCATTAACAAGCCCCAACGTTTTCAGCTCTTTCTGTGATAAATGAATACGGAAGGCGCCGCCCTCGAGTGCGTTACTGGGAATGCTCGGAGGATTGCGCTCCAGAGGGCGCAGAGTGTAAGATGTTGCCGGGCTCATATTGTCACCGCGCACTGCAGCAAATGTCAAGACGGGTGGTGAAAATCTCGGAAGTGCTTTGGGTGCGCCGTTGGTGTGACTCACGTCACGTGTGTACTGGAGGCTTCAACTTTGGAAGTCTCTAATTAGCATGCGAATTCATCTCCACCTGTACCTAGGTACCATTGCCTCTTAGCGCAGCATTGTCAGGGCCCTTCAATGCAGCCCAATGTGGTGAAGGATGCTGGGTGACTAAGCGACCGGGGAGCTAGACCGGATGGGTGTGCTAGCGCGGGCCCATTCCGAAGCTTTTCTGAGTATCGCGCTCGAGAGAGGGTAGCTTGCCATGTTACGAAGCCGTGCAATTTATGCCACCGCCGCGCCTTCCTCGACATCTTCGGCCATGTCATCCTTCGGGGACCGCGTACCAGATTCGCTGCGCCCACAGGACGACGCCCGCACCATCCTCGACCGTCGGCGATGAATCCCCGCAAACCACCACTGCCGACAGCCACACAACAGAGAAGGAAAGCTGGTTGAACGGGGGCTTGATCAGACTTGTACCCTGGACCCGGACTACACCGTCTACCAAATCGCAACCGCCATCGCCGCCGCAATCGCAAGCCCAGAACCGTCCTACGTCCGAATTGAATGAAGAGGGGAAGGGCATATCCGAAGCACAGACATATGACACTGGTGCTGTGGTGATCAGGAAGACTACTGAATCGCTGGCGCAGCGCCAGCGAAGGATATTGCATTCACATTCGGGAACACGCCCACAGGACAAGCACACAGGGAAGGCGGACAGTCCAGATCAAGATTTTGAGTCCGCGAGGAAGGCCGAACATACTGTGGAGAGACGCTTGGGCCAGCCAGCTGTTGTAAGGAAGGTTCTGGCCTTACCTGTGTCTCCCGAAACAAGAGAACGTGAACGGAAACACCAAGACCCTATACGCAAAGATCAGCGTAGGCAGAATCCGACCACAAGTAACCAGAAGGAGGTCGCTACAACTCTTCGAGATGACGATACTATAGTCATACGTCAGCAGCTCCAGGGCCTGTTCGAGCAAGTCAAAGCCCTCCAGGCCGCATTAGAAACAAAGATTGCGCTGGGACAGCTGCCGTCTTCGCCCCCCAGGGAACAGGACATACCGACTGCGGCACCTGTTATACCCCGGAACGATGCATACCCTTCCACCCCGATACAGTCGTTACTAGGACATGCTTCAATGAGCGGCGATCCGGTTTCTTTCCGTCATTCTGATACTTCCTATCCGAAGACCCTGTCTCGCACACTTGAGTATAGCCAGAAAGCCCTCCGTAAGTCGGTCTACACATTAGGCAGTGTGGCTACAGAGCTAGAAACAGCACGCTCTCTAGCAGTGGCCCCAGTTACCCGACATGCTCGTGACTGCATACGCGTATTGGATGAAGACGCAGCAATCGAGGGTGACTTTGAGCTTAAGCAGGCTCTAAGAGCGTCATACAGGAATTGGGAATTGCTCCACGCGGAACAAAGACACTCTGCTCGCGTGAATGGGCGACCGGATCTACTCTTGAAGCTACACGTCAGCGACATAAGAGCAACGTCATCCAAGATTGGCAGTAGTGTGAAAGAGCTGAAAAAAGACCTTGCTCGTATTTCACCAACCACGCCAAGAGCGCCGAAACCAGTACTCCCGTCGGTGGAAGAGTATCGCCGGCAAGCCCGCGAACATGCCGAAAACGTGAAGAAATTCCCAAGAGGCTCTGATCTAAAAAGCTCAGAGAAGAAGATTGACAGCGAGAGGTTGACGCGAAGGATTCATACACAGTCACGCCTAATGAAGTCGTCAGACGGCTTGAGCGCCACTACTGAAGACGGTGACGGAAAGAGTACAACGACCGAGCAATCTATGAGGACATCGCCGCTTTTGCAGCAGAAGCCAGAGGTTAGCCCATCCACTACTGCCAATCTATCACCAAAACCAACACGGGGTACCGCCGAAATGAGGGAGCAATCGCTTCTTGAAGAACTCTTCCCGGAGGCAAGCACTACTCTGCAACCTCGTCAGCCCGAGCAAAGCAATAGGTATCCCAAGCTCAACCTCCCGGACTCAACGCCTATCGTTCGTCGGGAAGTTTACGACCCTACTCCGTCACTCAAAGAGCAAGTGGTCAACTCGTTGCGCAAGCAGGGGGAACAAATTACCGTTCTTCAACTCACGAACTGTAGCACTGAGCTGACTGAAGCCGACTTCCGTCGCATCATACCAAAGAGCAAGCACATTGAGGGTTGGCATCGAGATGGCGATCTTTATAAGATTGTGCCTGGTCGTGACCCGCTGAGTCTAGAGCGACTGCCCTTCTACTACTTACTTTTCAAGAACGCAGAGGCAGCCCTCGCGTATCAGAAGAATGCTTCGAGATTGCACAAGCTGAGCGCTCTCCACCAGCCCGCGAGTATCTTTTCCGCTATTCCACCCCCTAGAGGGTTCCTCGAAGAGGGTGAAGATATCACAGCTGCCATCTCATCCTACAATCTTCTACCCGCACATCACCCCATGAGTCTCAATGTTCTCATGCAGCCCTATAACCCCGTACTGCGTACGTTGGTGGAGAGAGGCGGCTACCAACCCATCGCGCCCTCGGTCGACGAGAAGGGAAACCCTGTATGGAGGGTGCTCATGCATATCGAAGGCTACGAGCCCAGCACGTCGGACCTTTTCAAAATCTTCTCTCGCGATGCCTACAAGCATGGCATGACTCTTCCCCTGCGCAACGAGTCGCAGACATCGATTCACCGTCTTCGCGACGTGATTAATCTGAAGACGTCGTCCAAGGCCGTCTCGTCGAATCGGCCTCGCGCATATGGCACCTTTGAAAAGCCAGCGAATCCAGATTTGGAGACGACGTACGATGACCCGGCGATTCAGAGCATGCTATCTGGTGCAAACGAAGACAGCCCCAGCCAAACGAATCAGCTAGTCATGAACCGCGTATACAATCGATGGGTGCTGGATTTTGAAGACGAAGACACCGCTCGCAGATGGAGTGTGAGGTGGCATCGCAGAGTACTGCCTGAATTGAGCCATACCAGGGGCGCGTGGAAAGACAGCGAGGAGGCGAGGATTTGCAACACTGAACTTTTGTGGTGATGCAATAGATGTATGATAGTCTGTATATGTAATGATGAGTTTGCCTAAAGATACAATCTAACTGTCTGCTACGTTGTGGTGTGAAACACCGGGTATCATAATGCCGTATCTCGTGCGCTCGTTCCTCATGTCAAGCCTATGAAAGTGCTACGAGCTCATGCCGGCGGCAGTGAGGAAGGCCGGACTCCAGTATTCGTTCTCCCCGGCTTGTGTGTCGACCCAGACCAGACTGTCTGCCATGAGGTCCTCAACCACAGCATGGGCTCGAGGCCTCTCCCAGTTGAGATTCAGCTGCAACATGGATACTGTGACGTAGCCAAGAACCTGTATGGCTTCGAGTACCGTGCTCTGGTCGGTATTCAACTCCTTGGGTACGCTTCTTATCAAGCTTCTGTGCCCAATCTTCATGATGGAGAAGCAGGATCCGAGCGGAGCGAGCGAGTCCACGGCGCGCTTGATGTCGTCATCGCTGACTTCCATGCTCCCGCCTATGCGCTGGGATTTGGATATGCGGGCTTTGAGATCCGAGACGCTGATGAGCCCGCCGTTCTCTGATCTCGTGGCCCGGCACTCTTCCACAATCAAGACGCCCAGGTTGAAGTAGAAGTCATTCACACTCCCGCCCAGCAGTTGTGCCCAGATGCTCTCCCCGCCGGCGCCACTTGGCTTGCCATCTTTATTGTCCCGGTGGTACGAGGAAGCGAGGAAGTCGATGTTCAGCGCTGAGCACATGCGCGCGAACTCGGCGCGGAAAGCAGGGTTGGCGCGAATGTCCTTGGAGTGGGTGACGGCGAAGTTGTGGAGGAGCGACTGGAAGACGGACAGCTGGGTCGAGAGGGAGTCGGCATTGCGGGTTCGCAGCGTGGCGCCGTGCGACGTGTAGTGGTGGTTCTGCAGGCCGCGCGAGGAGAGCGACGAGAGGCCGGGGGTGCGGCGACGGTCCATGGCGGCGGTTGTGCGCGTGCGTCTTCAGTGCGTCGTCTGTCGGATGGCTCGGACGGATGCTTCTGCAGGTAACATGAAGAGCGTGGGCTTATGTCACCTGCAACTGCTCCCTTGCGTGCGCGCTGGTCTCGGGGAGTGGGTGAGGGTTTCACTGCTGGCAGTGGTCGGGCCGGGCGGGGTAGGGCGATGAGATATCGTCGAGGTTGCACCTTGCCCAGGCAGATGGCGTCTAGACAACAAGATGGCTGCCACGACGGCTTCTTGTCAAGGGACACCCATCAATCAGATGGTTCCCTCGAGCACAAGTGGAGAGTCGGGATGAGATCGCCATCCCGAGCCGAGCCTCGTACTAACTCGATGACGCATGGCGTGTGTTTCGGGGAGATATCGGTCACTCTTTACCGGTACATGGCATCAGATGTCGACAAGCTCCCCCGATAGCTACTCATGCGGCGAAACAATCTTAAGCGCTGGGGCGACGCGTCCGTTCGACCTCTACTCCTTCCTGACCACTTTCAGCGCCTGCGTTCTTCCCTTGGTTGCGTTCATTGCCTGGACCCTGCATCAGAGCTAGGCTGCCGCGCTCACGTGTTTTAATATTTTCGCGTCTTGCCTTTCCTGGAATTAATGATACCCCATTTCTCACCTGCTCGAGTAGAGCTTTGCGAACAACCTATTCTCAAAATTCTCCGACATTCCTGGTTCGAGGAAATCTTCCGCCCTAGGATGGACCCGTCAATAATCAACAACTGCGTACTGCTGCTGAATCTGCCCCCCAAGGCACTTGCCGGCATCGACCTCCTGTCCTTCACTTCATCACCACGTTTTCGAGGAGTCAAAAACATTCCACCAGGCCTGCATTTCGTTTTCACCGCAAGCGACAGCACTTTGTCTGTGAGGCACGGCGCCTGGTTCTACGTCACCCCCGGCGTAGGCTCGCCGCAAGTCTTCGTTAAGAAATGGGACGAGAGCACCGAAGACCTCGTAGCCGAAACCTCGCAGACCGAAGTCCTGAGACACAAGGCGAACCTGGGAAGCATATGGAAAGATGGCCTGACACCTTATCGACAAAGCGTCCAGGAAGGGGACTCTGGTGCTGAAGAAGGCTGGTCTGAGGAATCTACCGACTGGAGCAAGCTTACATCGCAAGTCACACCCACGATGCTATCGAGGATATGTGGCCTGAATCCGGATCACTGGAACTTGACATCCGCATCATCCGCCCCACAAGACCTGGACGAAATACCCGGCCTAGAGAATAGTAACAGCATGCTACATCCGGAGAAGGAGCTACGGTTCCTGCCCATCGACCTGAAAAAGACTTGGAGAGAAGGTGCGACCGGGAGGGAACGCACAGAAGCCGCGCAAGACCGATCCTGGTTTCTGGGAGATCTCATCGACAACCACTGCCAGGCGAGTGATCTACGTGGACGAGAGGACGAAATCTTGGGCGAGCTGCAGTTTACTTTCCTTATGGTCTTGACCCTCAACAACAACTCCTGTCTCGAACAGTGGAAGCGGCTCCTGCGCCTTTTACTCACATGTCGACAAGCCGTCAAACAGCGATCGCGCCTGTTCCTCGATTTCTTGCGATGCCTGCGGATACAGCTTGGCCATTGCGCTAATATAGAAGGCGACTTGTTCGACATGAATGATGTTGGCGGAGGCTTCTTGAAGCCGCTCTTCGGCCAATTCCGCAAAGCTCTCGACGATTTCGACGGAAAGTGGAAAGCTGACTTGGTAGATGAGCTAGAGGATCTGCAAGAATATATGCAGAAAGAGTTCGGATGGGAACCAGAGGGCTCTTATCTAAAGCGCGGTATGCTGGAATTAGAGGATGGTGAAAGAGTAGAGATGGAAGTCAATGGTGCAGACGCTGATGAGGAGCTTGGCGACTACGCTCCTACCGTCGTCGACCTGACCCCAGAACAGCAAAGACTGCTGAACCGGAGCGATGTCGGTCATGCAAAGCCAACGAACGGCGACGTTGATTCAGAGTCAGAAGACGACGTCGATCTAGACGATATGGATACGAGATACTGAAGCCATGAAAAGGCCGTGCATAACCGGTGAAATTGAACCAGTCTGCCCACCCGCTCAGCTCACCGGTTCCGTCTCCGCACACCTGGTCTCGTCACGTCTCGGTTGGTCGAATCAACAAACCTTGCGGCGGCACAGCGGTGCAAAAATAGGTATCTGCAGGAACGGGCAGCCCCTAGTCGCTAGTAGATATCCTGTAACCACGTGCTGATCGCGGTTATCTGCACAGCCTTACACCTAATGTCAAATGCCATCATACTTCTGCGCAATGTCTAGTTCGAGATGTAATGTGATGTAGCCAAGACGACGTGGCAACAACACATGCCGATGCCCGTTATGGTGCGGCGTGTCAGCCAGGCGTTCAGCGCAAGGCTTTGCATAACATGAGAATAGTATAGATTTTGGCCCCCAAGTTCAGGACTGCGTCAAACCGCTTCGGGAAATTACAGCCTTGGCTCGCTATTCCCTGGCACGCTACTCGCACCCTTCATCGCCAACGCCCTTCGCCCCATCACCAATGCGGGCAGCTGAGGCTGAAGCGCCTCCAAGTCCTGCATACAGTCATGCTACGTGTACGAGCTTCGGATCGCTCATTGGCCTCGTCAAGCAGCTAAGAGCCTTACGCGGAGTGAACGGCGAGTGATCATCACGCGAAATGAAGGCTGTGCTTGCGATACCCGGTTTGAGCCCCCCTTGGCCGTGGACCCAAGCGATGGTGGAACGCCTAAAGGCTTCAATAAAAGCCACGTCCAATCTCACATGTTGTGGTAAACGCCGCTGTATAACGCCCAACTCTTTTTGCTGCATTCATACTACCGAAACGCAAAACAGTATTCCACAGGCTTCGACGATATAAACCTTCACAATGGAGAAGCAAAATGGTTAGTAATTGCCCTCCGACTGTTGTGTATGAATTCTACGCGATTCAATGCGACTCAAGAACTATGCCGTTATGAAGCGCATAGTCCTTTGAATGACTACGCCGCCTGGCCTTCAATTTCCCTATCCCAAATACCATGACTATCTTGCTGACAGTCTTAAAGTGCCCATGCAGCAATACCCTCAGTCGCCAGACGCGACCGGTCAACCACCCATCTACCACCAAGATCCCAACGCACAATACCAGCAGCAACCAGCCATGTATACACAACAGCCCCAAGACCACCCCACTGGCTCGCCGGCGCCTCAGCATCCACAAGGCGCATACGTGCAACCTGACCACGCTGGCGCCCAGCCTGGCATGCCTCCCCAACAACAAAGCGGAGCCGTCTACCAGAACGCCACACCAATCGCGAACCTGAACCGTGGACCTGCGCCTACAGATTGCCCTGCATGCGGACAGCGTGCCATGACCAACGTCGCTTTCGAGACGGGAAACTCAACGCACGCCTGGGCTCTCGGTCTTTGCTGCCTCTGCTGCTTGGGATGCATTCCTTATGTGATGAACTCGCTCAAGGATGTCCAGCACAAGTGCGGTCGCTGTGGCGTGCTTCTTGCGACTTGGCACCGTAGCGGAAGCACCGAGGTTCACATCCACTCTTAGATCATGTTTTAATCGTGCTGGGAGTTGAATGCACATAGAGAGGGGAAGGAGGTGCGCGATGGTTTGAGGCGGATGATACCCAGGGGGAGAACAGGGCGTTGAAGCAATCGGGTGCAGGGCGGGTCAACCAGCCCTGATTTTGTCTGTTATCATGAGGAGTTTTGCGCAACAAGTTTCTTTATAGTACCCGCTTTGATAGAATCCGAAGAGAACATGCAGTCTGTACCTGATTTCTCGTTGACCGTGACAACGCGTATTTGAGTGAAGCCAACGATCCGGCGCGCTAACCCGAGAGATACTCGTTCAAGAACAATAGTTCTTGCAAGTTGCACCCAGCAAAAGTAACTTTGCCGTATGGTGCATGATTTAACTGATATGCTGATGGGATGCGATGTGTCGTGAGCAGAATGCTCACCCCATCGAGATGAGTGTATCCCTCCGAAATGCATGCATCTGACGTCACCAACGGTCATCGCGCATCGACGCACATGGGAAACCAGAACATGCAGGCTACGCAACACCATCGGCAGCGCCACACATCGTGAAGAATCGAAAGCAGATCCGGCACCAAAATGCCGCGAAAGCCACTTTCCTGACATCACCGCCACCAGATCAGCCACACAAAAGCCACCGCTAGCGAAACCAAGCTTTGGCTACATGCACCAAGCTTTTGGCAGGTTCCAAGATTCCTTGTGTCAGCCCGCTTAATCGCGTTAAGATCGCCATGCCCTCCACATCACCATGCCGCCAGCCGTCCAGATCGAGAGTAACGGCAGGGTTAGCAACCGGTTTGTGGCTGGTAGTTTACCAATGCAGTGGCAGAGATGCGAAAATGATGTCGTTTGACAGAGTGCGTGGCCGTGTGACGCTTTGTAGTGTGGAAATTGGCTTTGGGATATAAGACTCGCATTACAAGCCTTTCTATCGAGTTTCCACAAGGCCTATCCCTCTTCTTTTCTCACCTTGACCGCTCAGTTGGACCGCTAAGTGCAGGTGCTGTTGGCTTTGCTGGCACGCTACGTCGTTTGTTGCGTGACCCCTTCCGGAACAGACAATCACAACAAAGACAACAATACGTCATCAGCACGCGGTATAGATACCTCGAATCCAGCACTTCAACGGATCAACATCGAACCCACTTCCAACAAAATGGGGTTCTTCAACAAGCGCAACACGACGCCCGTCGCCGCAGACACCACAACGGCAACCGGTGCTCACGAGAAGCGCGCCAGGCCTAGACGTGCTTCCAAGGGCGGCTCGTCCTCCTACAACAGCAGGCCTGGCTTCGGATCATGGATCAAGGCTACCTGGCTCGACATCCTTACCATGGCCCTCATGGGCGCTGTCGGTCTCGGTGTATACTTCGCTGATCCAGCCCCAAGCCGCAGCTTCCCCATCATCTTCCAAGATGGAGAAATTGTCTACCCGCAATTCGCTTACCCTATGCGGAACGAAATTGTTCCCATTTGGGCTGCCGCGCTCATGGCGTTCTTCATCCCCTTTGCCGTGTTCCTGATCGTGCAGATCCGCGCTCGCAGCTTCTGGGACCTGAACAATGCTACCATCGGACTTCTCTACGCTTTGATCACCGCGGCTGTTTTCCAGGTCTTCATCAAGTGGCTCATTGGAGGTCTTCGTCCTCACTTCCTTGCCGTCTGCAAGCCTGTCATCCCTGCCAACATCCTTGACACTGTCGGCGCCAACGACAACGGTGTCGAAGCCGGTAGCGCCTATGGCAACGTCGCAAATGGGTACCGTCAGATCATGTTCGACCGTAGCATCTGCACAGGTGACAGGAAAGAGATCAACGACAGTCTTGAGTCTATGCCTTCCGGCCACACCACGGCTGCGTTCGCTGGTTTCGTCTACCTGTACCTGTACCTCAACGCCAAGTTGAAGGTCTTTTCCAACCATCACCCGGCTATGTGGAAGCTCGTCGCTCTCTACGCACCCATTCTTGGAGCTTGCTTGATCGGAGGTGCTCTTACTATCGACGAGTACCACAACTGGGTACGTCTTCACGATTCTCACCTTATACTTTAGAACAACTACTAACAAACCTTTAGTACGATATCCTCGCCGGAGCGGTCATCGGCACTCTGATGGCTTTCAGCGCCTACCGCATGGCCTATGCCTCCGTCTGGGACTTCCGTTTCAACCACATCCCTCTCATGCGCCATGCTCCTTTTGTCTACGGCGCCGGTCCAAGCTCTTTCGATGGCTTCCACGACACCGTCTTCACTCGCAAGGCTGGATGGGGTACAATTGAGGGAACCAGCTGGGGCGGCGCACCCTTCGATGCCGCAGATGGTCCTAGGGGTACCATGATGCCGCATCCTGACGGGCCTGCTCACGGCCACCACGGCAGCGCCTCGAGCCGCGTGCAGAGGAAGCCCGTTGGTGCTGATAGGCATGGTGAGCAGATGGTCTAAGCAGCTTAGACTAACGATCTTCTGGGCTATATCAGCTTGTGAGGATGAGGCTGCACACCTGCCTCATGGTGCGGACGAGATGAAATCGAGAAGGAAGGATGGGTTGTGCATTTACTGGGTAGTCTTCGTCGACGACATCTGACGATCATGATAGCGAGGCGTTATTGAGCACTAGAGATACCATGACATCCAACTTATGAATATAGTCTAATAACATTCTGCATAATTCGAGTTGTTGGCTAGTTGCTGTGCTGTGAAGCTTTGGCCCTCGCGGAATGTCTCGGAATGACCCTCATTCCGAGCCTCTGCGCGCACGCGTCCGTTACACGAACATTGCGCGACGACCTTCTGGGATCGACGCCGACCCACGTACCTTTCTACAGAACATCTATTGCCAAAGGGGTCTCGGAACACCTGAGCGGCCCCGTTATGGTGTCAGACATGAGTCTGCTCTACGTACTAGCCCTGGTGTTTACTGTCCTACAACCCTGTGAGCGTCCTCCCTTTACTCATAGATCCTATGCGACGTCACCCAGATATACTATAGGTGCATGGAAATCGCGTCGACAAATTCGAAGCCGTTGCAACTAACATGCGACTCCAGACCCGATCCTCAAAAACCGCACGCTGCCATCTTGACCCCTCCCGCCCTGGGCAGCGCCAACTACCCGCTTCCTCCTCCGCCTCGTCTCCTCCAGTTCCCACGTCACACACCGCTAGACCTCTGACTTATAGCTTCCGCAGCTTCTTACTCCTTCTCGCCGCTTCAAAAACAAACCTGCGCAGCCGTCACACGCGAAGTGGCTACCACACGATACTACAGCTAGAGCTAGCCTACAGGGACACGGATCACATGCATACGAAGTACATGGGCTTGATGTGAACAGGGAGGCAAGTAGGTTGGCTGAATGAAGTTCATTGCGAAAAGTCTATATACACCGGGACAAAGAATCAAGGTACAAAACCATGCAGGGAACAAACGCAACGCCGTCGAAAATGGAGAAAGAGACCGACCAGGCGCCTAGTGCTGTTGAACACCTGTTACAACTAAAAGGGAAATACAATGGGTTCAGAGCGTTTCGAGCTGTCTCCTCAGCTCTTTTATCAGCTCTTCGCCATCGTGAAGGCTCAGCATCGCGGTTGGTGCGAAGACGCCCACATCTAAGGCGCCATTGCGGATGGTCGCCTCGATATCGATAGCATGCTACATATCTGTTAGTTCCTGCTCGTCTCAATACCGCGTAAAGGCATACTTACCAAATATGCGCCATTGACACGCTCGTCCACCAGTTCAGCAGGTGGTTCCAAGCTGTGCTCCTCCACTTCGGTCACCCTACTGACCGACTGCTCCCATTGTTGAGTCGGTTCGATAGTGATTGAGTCCTTATTCTGGGCCTCTCCCTCCGCCTCTGGAGTATCCGGCAGAGATAGGAAGTTTACGAAAGTGTCAACCTTGACACCTGTCCATTCGCTGATCTCGAAGAGGCTAGCAGAAGCGTTCATGGGCTCACTGATTTCTTGCAGGTCGCGTTGGATATCCTCAGCCATCTCTACCATCTGGCGTTTGAGCGGCTTACTGACACGTAGTGGTAGTAGATTGACTGTTGGTACAGCAGCCGAGGCAATGCCATTGATAGGCAGCGAGCGATTGGCCAAGTAGACACCAATGATCACGTCTTCATCTGCAGTGCCCGATGTGTTCGCAGCATGAACCTTTGCGTACGCAGCGAGGAAGATGGACTGCGTTGAAACACCACGTTGGCGCGCAGCTGCCTCCAGGTTGGGCGTTGCGAACAAGGCTGGCTTGAAGAGCTGTGTCCTCGTTTTGGGGCTCTCAGCAGGCTGCATCAAGAGCTTCTGGGCAAAGTCCACGAGATACCGAGTCCAGAAGCTCTTCTTCTTCTCTAATTCCGATGTCCCGTACCCTTTAGCGACCATCTGGGCAAGTGTATTGTCTGGCGGATCGACTTCAGCGCCGTTGCAAATGGCTTGCAGTTTCTGCATCAAAAGAGGTAAGCTGACACCATCGTACAATGCATGGTGGATCTTCAGCTTCAACGCCCAGCCGCTGGAAGTTTGTGAGGCGAAGAGGTAGGCCCAAGGCTGCATGGTCGTTGTAGTCTGGACGCGCTGGCGGATTTCGTCATGTGTGCAGCCAGTGATATCTGTGACAGAGCTCTCCAGATCTTTCAACACGACTGCTACGTAGGGTATCTGATGATCGCCAGTCGTGACGAAGGAGGACCGCAGAATCGGACTTGTCGCAACCAGGGCGTGCCACGAATTGTTGAGGTCGTTGAGACCAATACCTCCATAGATAGCGTATGTGAACTCGGCGTAGAAGTTGCTGCCTTTGTTATTTAGCCACATCGACAGCATGTATAGCTGTCCGGCGGTGACTGGTAGAATTTCTGTGACACTTGCATCGTCGATATGAGCCCGGTCTAGGATGTGCGATCTATCGAGATCTTTGAGAGCCTCCCGGACCACTTCATGAGGATTGGCACTGGTTTCCAGCTGCTGTGTGGTGCGCGAATCCACAAGACTTGCCATCTGTTTAATCGTACCAGCTCGGAGCATCTCACCAACGCCGAGGATGATGCCCTGTTTGCGCAGAAGAGAAGAGACCTTGATCGCGCTGATAGAGTCCAGCCCCATGTGAAATATTGTCATGCCGCTCGTCATCTCATCTTCGGGTGTCTTCGACACAAAGGCCAGAGACTCGCGTATCTTGCGAGCTGTTTCGGTGCTTGGTGGATCCCTAGCGTCTTCGTCGTCAACTACCTCATGGCTGCTTGTCGCACGACTTTGTCTCTGCTTGAAAGCCGGCATACCGCATACTGATGTGCCGTTCGTAGTGACCTCAATTACAGATGTCTCTGGATGTTCCATCAAGTGTCTAAGCACGTCATCCATTCGATCGAGGAGCTGTTTTGAAGCCTCTTCGTCGAATACTTCCTCTTTCACCGCACAACGCCAAACCAAGCTCTTGTCCATTGCCTCCATTTCTACACACACCGGATACTCAACGTCACTATGACCCTCGATGCTGGTGTACAGCCTCTGTCCCTCCTCTTCCTCTGACGCGAAGCCCTTCTGGTAGATGAATAGACTTTCGAACAGTCTTCCATCAACACCTGCTGCCGATAGGGCTTTCCGAAGTGGGTAGTGTTGCCACTGCTTGATGTTTGTGAAGTTGTCTTGCATGTAATGCAACATGTCTCCTCCAGATCCGTGCAGGACTGACCGTATCGCGATCGTGTTCATAGTGGGAAACATTAGTTGAGATCGCTCCTCGTCGTCTCTTCCGGATAGTACAGAGCCGAAGGTGACATCCAGACTGTTGGTGTAGAGAGAAGTAACGAGAGCAAAGACGGTTTGGCCGATAGTCTGTAATGACACATTACGCCTTCTCGCGAACGTCTGGAGCTCATCTAGTACCACTGCGCTGTTTCGTTCGTGGCGATGAACATGGCTGCCAGTTTCGCTAGAGATGTCTGTTCGTCGGGGGAAAGAGCTTGTAATGGCCCCCGAGAGATAATCTTGCCAAAAGCCCGTGGAAGCAGACACGGACGTTGTGACGATGTTGATCAGAGAAGCCTCGTAGCTTGGGCGAGGGGTGAACTCATCGTCGTAAGCTCGTTGCACGTCAGAATGCAGTAATCCAAGAGACCATCCATCGTATAGAGCATGAGCAATGGAGAGAATAAGGTAGCACTGGCCAGATGTCTCCACGAAGCTAAGGTGGAAGCGGGGTGTCGAAAGCGACTTCTGTAGGGAATCATGTCGAAGTTTACGGAAGATTGAGGCAAAGTCGGGCCTGCCCTCTACTTCGATATGCGTCCAGAAGTCATGATGTTGTTTGTGGACGACCTGTACGAAAGAATCATCGAGTTCCGGGTCATCTACCTCTACGAAGCCAGTCCGTAGGATTGGTGACGCAGCGACGACTGTTGTCCAGGCCTCTTGGAGTTTTTTGACGTCTGTATTGGGATCCAGTTCGAGTACATCATGGTTGTAGTATCTTGTGTAGTCTGACGCAATCATCTCAGCCACCATAGCTTCTTGCAAGGGTGTCAAGGGTAAAACTTCCTCAACATCGGTGTTGTTAAACGCATGCTGTTCGAGATGCCTCTTCATTGATCTTTTGTAGGCGTCAAGGTTTGGCTGAAGAGTCGCTTCAGCTGACGTTTCCGTGGGCGAGATGAGTTGTACCATTTTCGCAATGGTCAGCCCGCGCATGATGCCGCTTACGGGAATGGTCACTCCGCGCTTCTTGAGCTTGGATGATAACTTGATGGCGTCAATACTGTCGAGTCCAAGTTCAAAGATGGAGGTGTTTTCGTTGATGCTGGAATATTCAAGACCCGATAGTTGAGCAGTCTCCTCTTTGATCTTGATGGCATCGCTCGTCCATTCAAAATCGCTCGTCTTGTCGCCGTTGCTGATCTTTCCATTTGCGGATAGTATACTGTTTTGCATCGCTCCATCTTCAAAGGTCACCGCAGGAATAGTAGACGGATCTACTAAGACCTGTCGCAATGCTTCTTCGAACCGATCAAGAAGCTCATTCGCCAAACACTCATGTGCGACATGATCTTGACTAACCAATGTCAACTTGAACACATCACCCCTCCGTTGCTCAACCTCGAGAGCCAGTGGGTAGTCAGCAACAGTATCATTGTCTAGGATCTCCCAAGCATCGTTTTTTGCCCATCCGTCACCTCCCTGTGCGATTTGGTACGCGAAGAGATTGTCGAAGAGAGGCTGGCTCGGAGTTCTTTTGCACCACTTCATGATTTTTCTCAGTGGAGTGTGCTGATGAGGATGAGCTCCAACGTTGAAATCGTGCACTCGTTTGATTGCCGATGACCAAGATTCGCCACGCTGAGCGCAATGCTGATAGGGGATGGTGTTGAACATTGGCCCTATGATGCGATCTGCACCTTCAAGATCGATACTGCGTCCAGAGACGACCATTCCAGCCGTTACGGCTCCTTTGACGTGCTCGCAAAGTACGCTGAGCCAGCAAGCTTGGGCAATAGCTTGTGCTGTAACATTAAGTTGGCGTCGCACAGAGTCAAAGCCGGTCAACCCAGGCAGTGTACGTGTAATAACTACAGCTTCTTGAACAGCCTCACCGGAAATGGTGGGTAAATGAAGGGTTTGCTTATCCAGATGGTTCTGCCAGAACTCCTTCGCCCCGTTAGGGATGCTGAGCGGGCCATGAGCAAGCGCAGTATGGAAGGCAGGTGCGTGCAATTGTAGATCCCTATTGTTGTAGACGTCCCAGACGGCCCGGAAGATGAGCTCAATGCTGTTGCCATCGTAGAGTCCATGGAAGATATGAACAGACAGCAGCTTCTGCGTTGGTGTGGTAATGAGATGTATCTCGAAAGGGCGGGTAAAGTCCGGTTGATTCAGCCCTAGCCAGCGTTGTCTTAACAATTCCAAGCTTTTGGCAAGGTGCTGCTCTTTGACTGGAGTGTGTATCATTCCAGTGTAGGCAGGAGCACGGAGAACTACCTGCACGTGACCTTCCTCTGTGTTGACAAAGACCGTACGAAGTATGGAAATTGAAGCGTGCACCTTATTCCATGCGGCGTCAAGTCTGCGTTCATCGATGCTGTCGTCTAGCTTGAAACGGAAAGTGTTGAAATAGAGTCCGTTCTCGCTCTCCAGAGATCTTGCAATCATGCCTTGTTGCAAAGGAGTACATGGCGCGACGACATCGATGACGCTGGATTCGATAGAGAGTGATTGTGCGACAGACCGTTTGTAGCGGTGCTGCACTGCGTGAATAGCTTGTTGTGCTGCGAGTATAGATCCATGAGCCTCATCAGTGGGGCCACCAGCTTCCAGGGCTTTGGCGAGACGTCGAATAGTCGGGCATCGCATTACTACAGATGCAGTAGCACTTGCGAAGCCTGACTGCTTGAGTGTGTGCGATATACCGATGACGGAGATCGAGTCCATGCCCATCTCGAAGAAGCTAGCATCCTTACTGATAGATTGTTCGCTAACACCCAGAGCTTGAGAGAGTACTTGACAAAGCTTCTTCTCATGCTCCGACCAAACTTCGTCTTTCTCGTTTGAAGTGGCTGATATTGCTTGCAGATCGCCAGAGGAAAGTGCGTCGTAAAGCTCCTTGAGCTTTTTGGCATCCGCCTTGTTATTGATGTTCAATGGCATCGTAGAGAGAGGAACGAAGTGCGTGGGAATCATGTATGGAGGTAGTTTCTCATGACAGGCTTCCTTCGCGATCCCCATCGCCTCGACGTCGCCTAGCTGTACCTGAGGTTGTGCCCTGGAGAGTTTGCCACACACAAGGAAGGCAACCAGTTGCTCTTTTTGCTGCTTTGGGTGCTTCAGTACTAGCGTTGCAACATCAGAGATCGCTGAGCTGGACTGCTTGATGACGGAGTTAATCTCGGCTACCTCGAGGCGTTGGCCACGCAATTTGACCTGATCATCTGCTCGCCCAAGGAATTGGAATGTGCCATCATGTAGGATCCTAACGAGATCACCGGTCCGATACACACGCGCACCTAAACGTTCGAGGTGAGGGAAGCGCTCTGCAGTTAGCTCTGGGCGATTGAGGTAGCCTCTGCCAACAAGTTTTCCTGAAACACAGAGTTCGCCTACGCCACCTCGTAGGACAGGTACTTCATCCCCGGGATGAAGAACCAAAGACCCCACATTGTCAAACTGAGGGCCGATATTGGAGGGTCTTCCATTGGCTGGAACGCGCGGGAACATGGTGCATCCTATCGTTGCCTCGGTTGGCCCATAACCGTTGTAGATTACGCCTTTTGGACCCCACACGTCGAGAATTTCTTGTTTCAGGCTTTCGCCACCGGTGATAAAGACGCCCTTACAAAGACTGGGTACGTCATCCGGATGGAGAATCTGGGCAAGACTGGGCGTCAGATCGATATGCGTGATATTGAGATCAGAGATGGTCTTTGCTAGATCTTCAAAGATGAGATCCCGAGGTGCTGAAACGACGCATATGCCGACCGACCAACTCCAGTACTGCTCAAGAACTGAAACATCGAAGTGGAACGACGCGAACTGAAGCCATCGCGACTCTGTATCCCAATGTCCGGTAAACAAGCGCTGGAAAGCAAGAAGCGCCTGCACAGCGTTCTCATGAGTCAGCTCGCAGCCTTTTGGTGTACCTGTAGTACCAGAAGTGTACAAGCAGTAGCTACGATCCTGGGAACTGATCCGGTCGTTGCGCAAAAGCGAAGATCCTGGTAGTGAACGCCAGTCGATCTCATCAAGCTTCAGTACTGGCACACTAACGTTGCCCTCAAACTGATCAGCTTGAGAAGATAGAGATAAAACAGCTTGAGCGCGCGAGTCTTCAACGATAAAAGCCTGGCGTGCAGCAGGCGCACCAGGGTCGATAGCGACATAAGCGCAGCCAGCCTTCAATATTCCCAGCATGGCGAAAGATGCTTCAGGACATTTGTCGAAACACACACCAACCAGACTACCAGGCTGCACACCATGCGCAGTGATAAGGTGAGCAATTCTGTTCCCCTCAGCATCTAGCTCAGCATACGTCCATTGCTCAATAGTACGTGAGCCTTGATCGTTCGCGGAAACGAACTCAAACGCGACGCGCCTCGGGTACTTCGTCGCAGTGCTCTCGACCAGCTCGTGGAGTAACCTAACATCTGATGGCAGTTCGGGATCTTTAGCAGGTGTGATAGAATATAGTTGTTCAGAGAAGTGGGCCTCCATCGCAGTGGTGCTTGACGTATAGCTTTCCATCAGGTGGTCTAGCTGCTCGAGGATCAGAGCGGCCTGCTCCTTTGGTACGATATGAGGCAAGAAAGTAAGGCGGTACTCCAAGTACCCTTCCATTGGTTCCAGTTCGATCGAGATCGGGTACTCAATAGCCGCATTCTCTTCAACAACTCTCCACAAACGGCTAGGTTCTGTACGACTAGGCAGCTTCTGGTAAGCGAAAATTGTGTCGAATAATGCTTCGTTGGGAAAGCCCATAAGTCTCTGGATCTTGTTGAGTGGCGTAAATTGATATTGCTGGATTTGGTTGTTCAACGCCATGATGTTAGTAAGAGTCGCAGCCATGTCTTTTGAAACAGTGCATGCCACGGGTACTGTGTTGATACATGGAAAGACGACATCCTCAGCTCCGTCAAAGGTTCGGCCGGATAAGACGACGCCGCATGTTACCGAGCTTTCTCCAGTGTAAGAACTCAACAATGAAAGCCAACTCGCGATACCTGCAGCTTGCATAGTGATGTTGGCATTTCGACAGCCATCCTCAAGAACATGAAGCGGTTTCGTGGATTGACGAGTGCAAACGGATGGGGAGCTTGGATCATATCTTAAAGGTGTGAGATTGGGAAAGCGACATGGACTTGCAGCCTTCCCAATCTCATTCCATACTGCTTCTCCGTCTTCAGTGCTTGTAGCGCTGAGCTGTATAATGCTACTAATGGTTGTGTCGATAGATGTAGGCGACGATAAACCGCGGCCCTCATATGCAGCAGTAACATCATTTAAGATGGACTGAAGACTTTGGGCATCGAAGAGAGCATGAAACATGGCCAGATCAAGAGCGAAGTGACCCTCTTCTTGGATGATGCGTAATGACCAAGGAGGCAAATGTAAATCTTGCAAGAATGCACGTTGTAATCCTTTGAGCCATTCATCGATCGGGTCGGATGTAGTGCTTGAGGTGGTAGACCATGGCAGATTTGTCGAAGTTGGAGTATACTCAATCATTGCGAAGGCGTGAAGCGGATCTTTGATCTGAGCGAATCCGCTGCGCAATGTACTATGGCGTTCTCTCGTCATATCCCACGCTTTCTTGAGCCTTTCGAGGTCTGTATCCACTTCCAGCTGCATACGGATGTGATTCATATACACAGCTCCTTCTGTCGCGAGGAATTGCGATATCATGCCCTTCTGGAGTGGAGTGCAAGGACGAACGGCTACGACATCCCCATCATAGATGCTATGGTCGCTTAGTACCCCCACCTTGTGCTTGCCTTCGAAAGCACTAAAGTTAATATGCGGAAGTGCAGACGCATCCGATGCCTTCGCCTGGCCAATGAACTCGGCAAGATCGGCGCATGTGGTGTGATTCAGGACATCGGCAGCACTCACGGAGTAACCCTGCTTTCGAAGTGCTGCTGCGATTTGAACTGCGCTGATGCTGTCAAGACCGAGCTGGTAAATGGAGGTTGTCGGGGAGATCTCTTTTTGCGAAGCATCGGACAGTCGCGCAAGAACGTCCCTCACCTCGATTTCACCTTGTGTCCATTGATGATCTGAGCCATGTTGAAACCCATTGGTTAGCAATTCCGTGCCGATGTGGTCTCGGAATATGTTTGTCAACGCTTTCTTGTCAATTTTCCCAGCCATTGATCGCGGAATCTCGTCGACGAAGACAAAGAACTGGGGTACCATGTACGACGGTAGCTGGCTGCTTGCAATCGTTTTGAGCTCGCTCTCTTCGATCTTGCCATGCGTAATCAGAAATGCCACGAGCTGGTCCCTGTCTGTCTCCTGCTTTTTCAAGATCTGTGTAGTGACAAACGCGACATCTGGATGAGCATTCTGGAGGACATGGTTGATCTCTCCGAGCTCTACCCTAAGCCCGCGTATCTTGACCTGATCGTCCGTGCGTCCTACGAATTCGAAACTGCCGTCACTGAGCATCCTCGCCAGGTCTCCGCTCTTATAAAAGCGTTGCCCACCCCAAATGACAAATCGTTCGCTTGTCAGATCGGGATTGCCGAGGTAGCCTCGTGCGAGTTGTGCGCCTCCAATGTATAGTTCGCCAGTGCTCAGCACAGGCAAGATCGATTTACCTCTTGCCGAGAAGATGGCGAAAGATGTGCTTGGGAAGGGTTTGCCGATAATTGAAACACGACCGTTTACTGATACAGGGCTTATTGTCGTACAGAATGCAGCTTCAGTAGGCCCGTACGAGTTGACGCATGAATCGCCCCACTCCTTGACGATAGCGTGTGCCATGGCTTCTCCGATGCAGTACAACCACTTGACGCTCGGTATATCAGATCTTTTGAGAGAAACCGCTACTGAAGGCGTCAGGTCGAGCAAGTTGACCTGCAAAGAGTTGATGACTTTCGGTAGGTCGTTCAACAAGTCACTCTGGTTAGTGGCACAGAGCGTGAACCCATGGGTCCAAGCCAAGAAACAGTCGTAGTAGCACATATCGAAAGTTACAGCCGCATATTGTAGCAGTCGTGAAGAAGGGTTCCAGGGAATACGGAAATCTGAGCTTGCGATGGTTTGGACAGGAGCGCGATGTTCCATGCTGACCGCTTTCGGTACGCCTGTAGAGCCAGAGGTGAACAAACAATAGGCTAGATTTGTGTCCACGAGGCCATCAATGACAGGATTATGATGCGGCACAGATGGTATTGCTTCAGCATTGACAATCCTCGCTTCGATTAGATGATCGGGCAGTGTCGAGGTATCCGAGCAAAGCACAAGCTTTGGCTTCAACTCTTGAAACATAATCCGTCTGCGTGCTTCGGGCAGTCCTGGATATACCGGTGCAAAAGCAGCCCCAGCTTTTATAACTCCTAGAATGCTTGCATAGAAACAAGGGCTCTTCAGCATATGGATGGGGACGATATCATCTGGACCAACCCCTTGCCCAATGAGTGCGTGCGCAACAGAGTTCGCTTTTTCATTTAAAGTCGCGAAAGACCAAACTGTCTTGCTACCATCTGGGAGCAAATATTCCAAGGCGATACGGTCAGGGTGCGTTGCCGCTATGCGTTCGAAACCTGAATGTAGCAAGACCGCGTCGGTTTGGCATTGCTCATAATCCATGTTGGACTCTGCTCGAAGGTGAGCTGGCAGTGGGCTTATGTCGGAAGAACTCATTCCCGGGAACGCAAGCAATGATGAGATGCAGGTGTCAAATGTTTCCATGACCAGCCGAGCTTCCACTTCAGACAACAGTGATGTCTGGTAGTGTAGCGATAACTCTAGAGTATTCCGGACCGGATCTTGAACAAGCTCGCATACGATGGGTAGATCCATGTCACCCAGATCTTGTTCAAGTGTCCAGATAGTAGAGTCCAAAGTTGTTTTCGGCTGCTGGAGTATCACCAAACTGTCAAAAAGACGGCCGCCCTCCCGGAGTACAGTGCTTTGTATGCGACGGAGCGGTGTCAACTGATGAGCTAGCGACTCGATGCTGATAGAATGGGCTAGGCGCATCAAAGCGTCATTAGTTTGCTGAGGATCGAGAATGATGCGGACGGGTAGGGTGTTGAAGCAAGGAGCAACGATGCGATCAAGGTCGTCGCTGGAGATATTGCGTCCATTAACGACGTTTCCGAAGCAAATGTCGTTTTCGCCCGTGTAGAAGTGCAGAAGCTTGGCCCAAGCCGCGTGCACTACCGACAGTAATGACAGCGACATGTCTTGACATGCTGTGCGTATGGTGGAGAGTGGTAGTTGTAGACATTTCGATGAAGATGCAGGGTTTCCTTGGGCTCTTGAATCTTTGCCGGTAAGACTGGGAAAGAGAGCAGGCTCAAACCCGCTCAATAGAGTGGCCCAATATTTATCGCCCTCTGCATAGTCTTGCTGGAGCATGTACTGCAGATACACATCGTAAGACACCGGTGGCGGGATTTTGATACCGAGATATGTGTCTTGTACTTCTTGAATGAGCGTAGAGATAGCAATGCCGTCGTAGAGCGCATGATGGCAGCCAAAAAGTAGCTTTGTTGATTGTCCGTCTTGTATCAACGCGAGGTGAATTGGAGGGCTTTCGGCTGCTAGGTTTTCAGAAATAACACTGTTTATACGCGGCGGTAGACCGTCCAGGGTGCTGTAGTGATGCCATTTCAAGTCGGTATTGCGTAGCACAACTTGCGTGAAGGCGAATGACGGGTTTTCAGTAGCAACGAAACATGTGCGAAGGATCTCATGTCGCCGTAACATACTCTTCCAGGACTCCTGCAACCGGGAGACATCTCCTTTGACGTCGAAAAGCATTATGTTGCAGTACGCCGAGTGTGAGGACGGCTGGCCACTTGAAAGCATAGCCTCTTGAAGTGGTGTGCATGGTAGGATCTTTGCCACCTGGGATTCGCTTTGATTGTAACGCGCAAGAACACGAGACACTTCTTCCGGGCTCAAGAACTTGTCTAGGCTGACGGTATTATGCCTGGCCGTTTCTCGAGTTGAAGGGCGCGAATGTAGTTGATAGACGGATGCGAGACGAGCGATTGAAGCGTTCTTTAATACTGTAGAGATAGAGAAGTCACCCAAGTTTTGTTTTCGAAGTCCATTGCAGAAGCGTATAGCTGAAACTGAATCTAGCCCCAGGCTGAAGAATAACGACGTCCGTTGTATTCCTTCCGGTGAGGTGTTCAGTGTGGATGAAAGAACCTGGGCCACGGCTTTTTCCCATGGCGAGAAGACCTCAGCCTTTGCATCATCCTGCGTCCATTGCAAGGCGACCTGTTCTTCTTCCGCTAAGTCCCAGAATGTGCGTTGAAGGAGAGCCTTGTCGATCTTGGCTTGCATTGTCATGGGAAGGCGCGAAACGGGAACGAGATGCGAGGGAACCATGTACGAAGGCAGACGACGCGATAGCAGATCAGACAGATCCGATATCACCGATTCAAACTCCAAGGGCGCCAAACATTGGAAAGAGTCAGATGCAGCTCCGTTGGGTACCCAGAACACTACCAGTGTTTGAGTATCGTCGGAACGCGGCAGGAGAAGGGTAACGCAGTCTTGCACTGCCTGATGATCGAGCATCACTGACGTTATCTCACCGAGTTCGACACGCTGACCACGAATCTTGACTTGATCATCCATACGGCCTTTGGAAAGTATGGACCCGTCCGGGAGTAGTATACCTGTATCGCCTGACCGGTATATCCTACCATAGGTAGAGTGGTTGATGATCTTCGCGGCATTCAGCTCCGGTCGGTTCAAATAGCCACGGAAAACCTGGTAACCTCCGAAACAAAGCTCACCCACGGCACCGAGGGGGAGAATTGCCTCGCTCTCGGGATCGAGCACGAGGGCTGAAGTATTATCGAAAGGCATACCGATGTTGTTGATCAGATCATCCGGAGTTACCGCCGCCCGTACAGTGCATATGTTTGTGGTCTCAGAAGGACCGTAGCCTTGGTACAAGCCTTTGCCTGCCCACATTCTTCGAACGTGTTCCGTCAAAGCTTCTCCAGCAGTCACCAGGAATTCGACTTTCGGAACATTCACTGGATCTACCAATGCTGCAACTGTTGGCGTCAAACTTAGATGTGTGACGCCCAGACAGTTGATGGCGGCCTCAAAGTCGTGAAACAAGTCGTCTTTCGTTGCCGTGCATAGGCATATACCAACATGCCATGAGAAGAAGATCTCGAAAACACTGACATCAAATGCTTGCGAGCAAGACTGAAGCAAACATGAACCCGCATGAACGGGGTATATAGTTGAAAGGTATTCCAAGTTACTCATGAGATTATCCTGGGTAACGAGAACTCCCTTGGGCGCTCCAGTGCTGCCGGAAGTGAATACAGCATAGGCGAGATGCTGTCCGCTATATGGCACGTCCAGGTTCTGATCAAATTGTTTCGCAAGATGAGGGGTGTTGAACTCAATTATATCGACGAGAAGATGATTTCGAATGCCTGTTGCAGTTGTTGTGTCGGAAACGCATACCGTTACTTGCGCGTCGTCCAGGATGCTTCTGACTCTGTCGATCGGCGTATCAGGGACTATCGGTAGATATCCGCAACCAAGCTTGAGCACAGCAAGGATACAGATGTAAAGATCAATGGACTTTTCCATCATTATGCAAACCAATTGATCGTCGCCTACGCCGTGATCGGCGAGGACACGGGCAAATTGGTTAGCGCGTGTGTTGAGCAGACCATAGGTCGCCACCTCTTCGACTTCCACGACACCACGTCTGACGCGAGCAAATTTGAGAGCTGACCTTCGCGGATCCTTCAGAGCCCATTGTTCTATCGCATGGGCAGGACCATGCTCTATAGTTTGCTGTCGAGGCGTGGGATTGGCAATTGACAAGGAAGGCGTGGTGAAGCATCGTTTCATGGCATCGATGCCATGGTTGGCATTCGATAAGAGCAGGTTCACTATCTCGTCGATCTGACGAGAGAGATACTTGATCTGATGCTCCGGTATAGTTGAGGCGTCGTACGTAGCGTGGAAAAATATGTTGTCTTCGCGCGGCTCGAATTCCAGCGTAAGCCTAAATTCCAGATCGTCCGCGCTATCGATGACTCTTGAAGCGAGCGACGAGCTTGAGTCGGAGATGATTGACTGTTGCCATACAAACAGAACGTCGAAGAGTCGTGTCCCAGGTGGGATATTTCCCGCCTTCACTATTTCCCGGAAAGGAAGGGTGCTGTGGCTCAGACATTCTCTATTCAATGCTTGGGTCGTACGCAATAGATCATGAATGTCGAGCGTTTTACTGAGATTTATGCGGAAAGGGACGGTTGCGATGCATGGGCCGATAACATCCTCAACACCAGCGATGGGAATGGTCCGCCCTGAGGTAACGTTTCCAAGAACTATATCGTTTGTGCCGCTATAAAGGCTGAGTATGTACGCAGTAGCCGCCTGGAAATAAACCTGGGGGTTGACAGCCATCTCCTGAGCTCGCTGGAATAGTCTGGATCTGTTGATAGCAGAACGGCCCGAAAAGTGATGTGTCGCCGGATCGCGAACGAGCTTTCCATGGTAATTAGGGAGGGCCACCGGAAGGTAGCCATTGAGAAGACTACTCCAGTAGCTCTTGGGTACTTCTTGATCCTCCGGCCTGAGTTGGGTGAAGTACTGGACTACATCACGAAATTGTGGCCGCGATACTGTTTCCTCTCCATGCAACCGTGTGTCGAGATCGTGGAGCAATAGATCGAATGACCAGCCATCGTACAGTGCATGATGTATGCGGAACAAGAGACGAGGTCGTCCAGATATCGACATAACTTGTACGTGGAAGGGACGAAGAAAGTCTTCATCGGAGCTCATTGAGTAAGACTTCGAAAAGACATCAACTTCCTGAATCTGTGATGGCAGTAATGCTCTCCAAATAATCTGCGAGAACGTTCCTGCGTGCTGCGATGCCGCAACGAAGCCGGTACGCAGGATCTCGCTCTTACTGGCCAAGTAGTCCATGGCGTTTCGGATATCTTCATACGTCCGCGTAACTGATAGCTCAACTTCGATCCAGTTGCAGTAGGCAGTAGGCCTGGATATCGTCTCCGCAAGCATGGCTTCCTGCAATGGAGTACAGGGTATCACGGATGCAATATCATTCTTCCATCGCTTGAGCTGAGGGATCTCTACGGTGCCGGTCATCTTCGCAGAGTGATGCGTCGGATTATGCCGATTAGCGCTTTGCGTAGAACTTCTACATATCGCAACGAGATCGCTCAATGTTCTCGCAGATAGTACTTCCATCGCTCCTAGGACGAATCCTTGTCGACGTAGCGCAGACGCTATGCGAATAGCTCGAAGGGAATCCAGACCAGCAGAGCTAAGGTCGGTATCTGATCCAAGGTCTTGAGAGATGTGACGACCAACGGTTTCCAGGACTGATTGGCTCACATGATCGCCTGGGGATATGGTGGTAGACGTAGACAGTCCAGTAGAGTTAGTCTTGTGAAGATGTGTTTTTGCAAGAGAGTCTTTGTCAATCTTTCCCGACGGTAGCTGCGGCATTGTATCGATGAAGTATACGTGTGATGGAATCATAAATGCCGGAAGCCATTGGTTGCAGGTAGCGAGGACATCTGCGCGGGTGACTTCGCTCGAGTCGGCAGCGCAAAAGGCAACCAGAGACTCTTCGACAATGATTACGGTTGCTGTCCGACAGCTCTGTATCCTCATGATAGCTTGTTCAATTTCGCCGAGCTCAACCCGTTGTCCTCGAAGCTTTACTTGACCAGCAACGACACGACCCAAGCATTCCAAGACGCCGTGGCGGTTGATTCTTGCGCGATCGCCGGTACGATATAAGCGACCATGTTCCGGATGTTCGATGAACGATGCAGAAGTGAGATCTGGGCGATTTAAATATTCTTCGGCAACCTGGGGTCCTCCAATGGCTAGTTCACCAACTTCTCCGGAACTCAGTATCTCGATGTCGGCCGATGGTCGTTCTTCATTCATAGGCGCGATTATGAAAGCCGAAACAGTATCCAAGGGACGACCTATGATGCTAGTTGACGAATGTGTCGAGAACTGTGGCTGCAGCGTGCAGTGGATCGAGGCTTCAGTCGGCCCGTACATGGCCCATAGCATACTTTCCTTCGTTTCGTCGCCACCATACTCATCAATGACGTGTTGGGTGAGCATCTCACCGATGGTAAGTAACAGTTTGAGTCCGGGCACGCTGGACCTGCCTTGAAGAAGGTTGCTCACGACTGTTGGCGTAAGTTCAGCTGCATCGACCTCTAGATTGTTGATGGCTCCTGGAAGGTCATCGAGCATGTGGGCACGTGTGCTGCTCACCAAGGTTCGCCCTCGGAACCAGGGAAAGAATATCTCAAAAATGGAAACATCAAACGTCTTACACTACATTAGTAGAGAAAGAGCGCTTATTCTGCATGTGCACTTACAGGGGCTGCAAATTGAAGAAAACGGGCGAAGTCGGGAATGTGGCGGTGGTGAGCCAATAGACTCTGGGTAACTGCATGATGAGTTACGCTGACAGCTTTTGGCTTCCCGGTAGAGCCGGAGGTGTACAGTACATAGGCCAGATCCTTGGTGTTTGGTCGCCGCAAATCGATTATAGGCTGGGCCTCGCGGTCGCAGAGTTCTTTGTCAACCGAGACTACATCGATATTGATCGCTGCTCGTATCCGCTCATCTAGAATCGAAGATGTGATGAGCAGGTCGGCAGAAATATCATCGAGGATAAACTTCAGCCGCTGTGTAGGTGTATCGAGATTAAGAGGACAGAATGCCTTTCCCGCCTTCAAGATGGCCAAAAGAACGATATACAGTTCTGGGGACTGTGGTAGGAAGACCGGAATGACAGGCGAGGCACTTTCGAGCTTTGCCAGTCTTTCTGTGATACTGCCAGCCAGGGCATCGCTCAGACTATGTAAGTCCTTGTAGGAGAACTTCCGCCTTTTCGATCCATATTCCAGGAAATCGATAGCAGTTGCATCGTGATCAAGTGGACGTACAAGCTCGTGGAGAAGGTCTGGCCCGCTCAAGATCGAGGGCCGCTGATTAAGTACCGACAGTCGTTGGTTCGCGCCGCTTTCTTGAATCATCTTGCGTTAAATTGTTAGATATGTCGACAGATGGCAACGGTTACTGGTAGAACATTCGAGTCTCTGTCGTCCCGAGCGATACGTCCATGAATTTCCCGAAGAAAGAATTGCAAAAAATGCACTCGATATTGCTGGACGGGAATCTGCAGAATGCGATGCTTGATCGCAGGTTTCGATGATGAGAAACTGAGGCACGATGATTGGTCGAACGTCTCCAAGTACCTTGAGACCAGTACACACAGGGGTGGCGCACGTGAGAACGGGTTCCAGCACTCTGTACTTGGGTAGCGCGTTCGACACTTGACGACGGAGTGTGCAGTGCTCCGGTGTAAGCAAGCAGGCAGCAAGCAACCTTCAAGAAGCGACCTCCCAGAACGTATCGCGGTCGCCGAATTCCAAATGATCGAATAGTGCTAGAATCAAAAGTCGAGAAAATCCAAGCTGAGGCGTGCACTGATTCGATGATTTCTGGTGTCGCGACTCCGTGATGTTGAGCGCGTTGTCCGTAGATGCAGCGTCATACATCCTGGTTGAGTGACAAGTGGACGTGTCATTCGACAAGCGGCGCGTAAGATCTGATACAGTAAATCAGACGCGTTTGGCGGCGGCTTTGCAAGTGGGCGAAAACGGGAGCAAAAACTGTTCGAGACAAGCCTAAATCGAGACTGAAAACCGAAGCTCCACCTCAATCATGCTAGTCCGGAGTAGTAGCGTGAAGTGGTGGACGTAAAGGCGTGGGCGCGTCTCCGATGACGACAAGGCCGTCGCGGTGGCTGGTTGGGCGTCGTTGTTCCATAGCCTCTTTGCTATCGCCCCACGCTATGGAGCAGAATCAGTTTGTCAAGCGCAAACGCGTCGCAAGATTCTGTCGCAACGTGGTGGTGGACGCGACTTCGGAGCTGTGCCGCTGCTTGGTGGGGAAGACGCGGCCGGGCATGCCGCCGAAAATCCCGTGCTTTGCGTGACATGCCAGGCGGGTCATCCCTTGAGCAGAAATTATCAGATGCACCACAGCAGTCTACCCCTGACCTGACTTCACGTCGCCGCTAGCCCAGCCCTACAAGAGCTGCTAGGGATGCACGCTGCACGCGTCCGTCAGGCTGTCACCCGACTGCCTGCTGTGAACTCACCTGCCGCAACCCGATGACAGAGTATATATGGTAGGCCTTTCACATGCGGCCTCTCCAGATGCTCAGACAGTCGCTGGTTGTCGCTGCCCTTCTGGTGCATGAACATGTTGCAGGGCGGCCATCTATGACCATGCCAAGACTCTAATTTAGTCCTGCGCTCCTACCACGTCTTCCGTGTTGGCCATGGATGTGACATCAACAACGCTGAATTATCAACATCGCCTCCATGGCATCCTCGCTCATTCCAGTACACAGTCGCAAGTTTATCGTTGCATCTCTCGCTCGCTAATGCTCATCTGAGCAGCAGCCGAGCACTGCACACCCGCAATCGCATTGCGTCACGCCAGGCGCGCGCCACAATGCCCGACTATCGCGACGATGACAGCTCCGAGAGCCAACCCCTTCTGGATTCCGAAGAAAGTGAAATTGAGGATGAGCCCTCTGTCCGCCACAGTACGCAATGGGAAAGGCATGTAGAACCGTCGTTAGCGACGGTTCAGCCTCAGGCTTTTGAAGGTCCCACCGTCTTTCGTCAACGATTCATCCGCCAAATCCTTGGCTTGAACAAAACCTCCTATTTCGCACTCTACAGGCAGTTGGATGATGTTGGCTCCAAGCTGATTCTGGTTTTGGGCATCGTAACTGCGATTCTGGCTGGGCTGCCACTTCCTCTGATAGGTGTCGTGCTTGGGCGCATTATCAACAACTTCCCACCCAACCCAGACGAGCTGAAGCATCTCTTGTTCCGTCTGATGTCAGTCGCAGTCGGGTATTTTGTCATTACCTGGGCTTGGGCGGTTTGCTGGGCTGTCATAGGAGAACGCGTGAGTAGGAAAACAAGAGAAAGACTTTTGCATCGTGCTTTAGGCATGGACATGACCTACTATGGTGCGTAGATGCCCGAGAAATGCCTCGCATAGACTATGTATTGACTCGATTTGCCTTTCGTAGACACCGTCTCGCCTGATCTTTCTAGCATTCTCACAGAGAAGACACAGACCATTCAACTCGGTACCTCGGAGAAGGTGGGCCTCTTCATCGCATCCATAAGCTACTTCATCTCCGCATTCACTGTGGGTTTTATGCTAAACGCAAAACTTACCGGAGTAATGTAATTATCATCATCGCCGTCATGTCAAGAGAGAATCGTTAACATAGCTACATAGGTTCGTTACGGTTATACCTTCAATGGCATTCGTTGTCTATTTCGGTACTAAACAAGTTTCCGATCTCGCCAAGCAGGCTGCACAATACACCGAGAAAGCTGCCTCGGTCGCTGAGAGTGCTATCCGCGCAGTACAGATCGTGCAGGCGTTTGGCCTGTTCGAGCAGCTTAGCGAGGAACACGTTCATCACCTTCGATCTGCCCTGCGGGTTGGAATCCGAAAGAGCGTTGCGGGAGCTGTCATGCTTGGCTCGGTTTACTTCGTTGCATATGCGACCAACGCACTTGCTTTCTGGTATGGTGATCGCTTAAGAGACGGCAGCGCTGAGGCTGGTACCATCTATGCAGTCGTCTTCCTCATACTAGACGCTTCTTTCGTCGTCGGGTCATTCGGTCCATTCATTCAGACATTTGCAATGGCCGCCGCTGCTGGGGCTGCGGTAATGGATGTTCTCGATCATCCCACATCCGATATCGATGTCTATTCCCCAAAGGGAAAGCCGGCGGACAGGACACATTTCGAACAGGATCTGGTGCTTTCATCGGTGTCATTTGTATACCCAGCTCGTCCTACTGTGCGAATCCTCGACAGTATCAATTTACGCATCAAGCCTGGGCAAGTCACGGGTCTAGTCGGACCGTCCGGCTCGGGAAAGGTAATCATCAACTTTCGACTAGCACAAACCATTGGCTAACCTCACTTCTTCTTAGTCTACTATTGCATCCCTGCTTTTGAGGCTCTACGATCCAACTTATGGCGCCGTAAACCTCGGCAACGACAACTTGAAGTCATTCAACGTCCACAGCCTGCGGACACACATCGCACTCGTCACTCAAAATCCGGTTCTCTTCACTGGAACAATACTGGATAATATCAAGCATGGTATCCCAAGTGCCGAAAGAGAACAATTGACTGAAGACGAGATTCTTGCTCGGTGTGAGGCGGCGGCGACAGAGGCATACTGTGATTTCCTAGACCGACTTCCTGAGGGCATACACACAAAAATCAGTTCCGGACCCCAGTCTCAACTTTCCGGAGGCCAAAAGCAACGTATAACCCTCGCGCGTGCGCTTGTGGGTAACCCGTCCCTGCTTTTACTGGACGAATTCACAAGTGCCATGGATGGTACAAGCGAAGCGATCGTTTTGGAAAACCTACGTCGTTCTTCAGCCAACGCCAACCGAACCACCGTCATAATTGCACATCGTCTGGCAACTGTTCGAGATGCTGATCGTATCATCGTCATGAAAGACGGAAGTGTAGAAGAAGACGGGCGCCATCAAGATCTTCTCAAAAAGAACGGCATCTACGCAGAGCTTATCAAAGCACAACAATTCGAAAAAGGGCGGCCTTCAGCAACTTCATCGATTCGATCTGCTGCCAGCTCTACGCACAAAGAGCATGGAGAGTCTTCAGGCGACTCGAACAATGCCTCCCGGCCGATTTCAGCATCACAAACCGACGCGCCAAAGATGAGTGCTTTGACATTAATTGGCAGATCGTTGGCATTGAGTCGCCGTGAAACGCCAGCTATAATTGTCGGTTTGATCTCCTCCGTCTTCAGTGGTGGAGTCATTATCGGAGAGGCGCTCATCTTTGGCAACTTGGTTGAACTCTTGAATGATACGTCCGGCTCGGACGATCTCACGAGGAGAATATCTTTCTACTGTATGCTTTTCTTCGGACTGGCAATCATCGCTCTAACTTCACACTCTTTCGGCAAAACTGCTTTCGGCATGGTCTCCGAAAACCTTACCTTACGAGTCCGAGATTTATCTTTCCGAACTATCTTGCAACAAGACATTGCCTGGTTCTCTAAGCCTGGTCATTCTCATCACGCTTTAATGTCGCGTCTGAACTCTGATAGCGGCAGCATTAGTGGTCTATCTGGTGTCATACTCGGAACCGTCTTCTCCATTGCGACGTCTGTTCTTGGCGGAATTGTTCTGGCCCATATTGTGGCCTGGAAAATCGCCATTGTTCTACTGGCGGCTGTACCTGTCATGCTTCTAGCTGGATTCCTGCGCCTTCGTATCTTGGCTATGGCCGAAGAGCATCATCAGACGGCTTACAATGACGCTGCAGCCCTCG